>Ga0302136_1000188_pt1 | contig 31566 bp, 43 predicted proteins | sample CBN3_20m_MG_FD_203116 | JGI IMG/M metagenome (GOLD analysis project Ga0302136, IMG submission 203116) | Marine microbial communities from Western Arctic Ocean, Canada - CBN3_20m | ecosystem: Environmental > Aquatic > Marine > Oceanic | place: Canada: Western Arctic Ocean | collected 2017-09-15
TGCGCATCACGGTGGCCGGATGCCTGTCAGAATGGAGAGCCGTGTGCATTGAAAGGTGCAAGCACGGTTCGGGGGGAGGCGCTGGGGCGTCCTCGAAAGAGGCGTCTCGCGTCTACCCTACGGAGACCCCGCCAGGGGGCTCCGTGAGGCCCGCCAGGGCCGAATAGAGCCCGGTCCCGCCCACAAGGCGGGACGCCCCGCCCTGCTCTCCTACGACGCTCTCGCAGCCATCACAGCAGGCACAGCAGGCACAGCAGCACAGCAGGATCAGTCCCAATCATACTGACCGCCGTCATCCCCGATATCATAATCCGGCATTTCCTGGATTCCCGGATCATCCGGGTCGCGGTTGGCATCGGCGTCATCGCCGTGCGGGTCGGTGATTTCCGGCTCGACCGCGCTGTCATCGTCTAGCCAGCAGGAACGCGGACACTGGAGCAGCTGGTGACCACGATGGACGAAGGGCTGGCCGTTCATCAGGATGGGTCGCTCGGCGAGACGCCGGCAGGGTTCATTGCGACGGTTGCGGAAGCCGCACGGCACCGCCAGCGGGGCGAGCGCGACGGCATTGCCGTCGTGGTCGCCGCCGGCGGGTGCCGGCTCGTCGACCCGAGCGACCGGGTCCGGTGCCGCAGGTATCGGCTCGGGCGCGAACGGGTCGCCGTCGAACATGTCGCGCTGGACGGTCATGGTGCCGGACCTTTCAGGTGAGCGCGCGCTGGCGCAAGGCCGCGGTGCGAAGCACCGTGGGCGAGGCGTCCTGCGCGGGCGATGATGAAGCATGCGCGAAGGGCGACGCCCGCAGGCGCCGCCCGGTTCGCTGGCCGGTCAGTAGAACTCGGCGCGATCGGCGATGATCTCGCAGCCGTAGCGGTCGTTGCCGTCGCTGTCCTGCCAGCGGGTGTAGTGCAGGCGTCCCTCGATGGCGATGAGGTCGCCCTTCTTGCGGTTGCCGGCGATCGCCTTGGCGAGGCCGTTGAAGCAGGTGACCTTGTGGTATTCGGTCTCCTTGACGGTGAAGCCGTCGTCGCCTTTGTAGGTGTGGCCGTCCTTGTTGAGCTTCGGGCGATCGGTCGCCACGAAGATGGTCGCGACGCTGGTGGCGCGATTGACTTCGCGCAGTTCGGGGGTGCGGGTCAGGCGGCCAACGAGGTTCACGTTGTTCATGGCATTGCCTCCTTGGGTTGGTCGGCGGTCCGTCCGCCGGTGTCACCTGAAGGGCGTCGCGGTTCGGGGCGTCGCACCGGAGGGCGAGCTGGGCCGGCGCGCAGGCGGCGGGCCTGGTCGACCGGAGGGGAACCCCTTTTGCAGGGGTGGTGCGGGCAGCCGCGCGAAGCGCGGCAACACGGCCCTGCCAAAGGGGTTGCGAGGCCCCGGGGCGCGGCGCAGGTGACACGAAACGGCGGATGGGCCGTCGATCAGCCCAAGGTTCCCGCAGGCATTGCCATGGACAAACCTCGTGAACCGCTCATGTCGGTCGCCTGACCCGTACCCCCGAACGACCCGGCGCGAAGGCAGGCGTGCCGCCAGCGTCGCTCGCTGACCGACGTGGTGCCGCTCCGAAGCTCGACAAGGACGGCCGCGCCCGGGCGACGACGCACCGGCAAGGAGACCGGATGCCGCAAGGTCGCCCGACGGCCGACCCTCGCCAGGGCGATCGCCGGCAACCGCATCGGACCTGGGCGTCCTCATCGCCATCGGGGTTAAACGCCTGCCGATACCCGCTGGCAGGACAGCGACGGCTTTACGCGCCGCCCGGCTGCGAGATCATCGCCGATTGTGATGATCTATCCGTGCGGTCAGCGAATCGGGCGGCGTCTGCGGGCGTCGTCCTTCGGGTTGGCGAGGATCGATCGCCTACTCGGTTCGCCGGGTGGGGGTGATCCGATGCTCGACGATCAGCGCCGCGACACGTTGTACGATGCGGCTCGGCACCTCGGCGATGATGGTGCTACCGTCGTTACCGGCGCGAACGTCGGGTCCGACCCATGCGAAATCGTTCACGTCGTCCCACACGATGCGTGATCGGTCATCGAGGCCGAAGGCCTCAATGAATCGCGGCGGCAGAGGGACGGATGCAGCCGGTGAATAATCGCGCGTCGTCAGTGGCACCATCAGGACACGGAGCCTTCCGGCTGAGCGATAGCTGCCAACCACCATGCAGGGGCGGAGTTTCGAGCCGTCCTCGTCGCCCCGGTTATGTTCATGCCGCCAGAGGTAGAAATACCAGATCAGGTCACCGGCTTGCGGTTCAATCGACGTACTGATCGTTTTGGACGGACCCGGCGCTGGGCGTCGCGGTCCTGATGGCGTGGATGGCTTCATCGCTCAACTCCTGCGGCGAGAGCGCGAGGTGATCGAGGCGGGACAAGCGTTCGAACTCGGAGGCGGGTAGCATGACCACGCGGGCAGCGCCGTTGCGCTCGATCGCGATCGGATGCGTCATCGCCTCGTCGTAATAGAAGCCGAACCGCTTCGACACGTCGGTCGATCTGGCCTTTTCGATTGTAGGGGTCATGGTTTCCCTCATCTTTCGTTACGCGGCCGGGGATCGATTAAGCCCTGCGTCCCTCCAGGATGGGACCCTCATCTGGTCCTGCCAATGTTGTAACGGCCATCTTTCTGTTACATGGGAATCCGTATCTTCCGTAAAACGGAAGACAATCCGTACACCACGGACCGCGCGGCTGCAACAGGCACTAACGGCAACAGGGACCGCTTCGGCGATGAAGCGATCCCCGTCGAGGTGGCGATACGGGCGACGCGTCAGCGCCGCCCGATGCCGGTCAGACCCTCTCGTCGACCGGCGCGGTGCTGGCACCCAGCCCGTCTCCGGTGTCATCGCCTGCGCCCGAGGTCGCCACGTCACGGCCATCGGCGGTGAAAGGCAGCGCGGGTTCGCCATCGTCCGCCTTGACCCCGAGCGCGGCACCGACGTCGCGGCGCTTCTGGGCGCGCTGCCACACGACGTTGTACGAGCCGTCGTCCTGGCGGAAGGCCGAGACCTGGAGGGGCGCGGCGAGCGACGGATCGTCGATGCGGCCGTTGAGGAACGCCTCGCCGGTGTTGTTGGAGGTGAGTTCGAAGAACGCGCCGACCTGCACCCACGTCCGGCCCGGGGTGAGCGCATGGATCTCGTAGCGCGGGGCGCGCGGATTGGACGACTGGACCGGCTTCAGCGCGATCGTCATCGCGACCGCGAGGGTGGAAATGCGGCCCATGAAGATGCCCGCGTCGTTCTGCTTGATCTGACCGATGTTCATGACGTGTCTCCTGATGTCGTGCTGGACCCCATGTCCTCGACACCGATCTTCAATCCTCCTCCCCTCCCCGGCCCTTCGGCCGGGCAGGGCGCGATGAGCGCCCCTCACCGACCGCGTTCTTCACGCGGACGGTGGTGCGTGCGGGACGCGGATCGGGCTAGGTCAGGAGGATGCGCCGATGGCGCTGTTAGCTATCGGTCTCAGGCTTTCCCGGGACGATGGAGAGCGCAGGCGGTTTGAAGCCACCCAACCGGAAGTGCTCACCGATCGCGGCGAGGTCACCTAGAGCATTGTATTCCTGAAGCGTCAGCACGACGCTTTCGTTGTCGTCGGCCGAGAATATCGCGCGCGGACCATGACCTGGCCAGACCCGAACTTCGGGCGAGAACGACCCGGGCGAGCCTCCCGACCACGTCCTGAACGGAAGGTCGTTGGTGCAGCAGAAGTCCTCGATATCCTCGATATTGCCGTCCTGGACCTCGTGAGAATGGAGGCGCAGGGGTTCGCCGGATGTAACGGATTCAAGCGGTTCTCCCCCCCATTCGGTCGAGAGGCCGTAGAAATCGGCGAGTTTGTACAGTTCGGGCAGTCGATCGGCGGGAAGTTTCCCTCCGATCGTAATGGAGACGGAAACGCGGTCGGCCATGTCGGGACCTCGGGATGAAGTGGACGAGCCGGTCCCGCGAGCGGTGTCATCACCATTCGCCCGGCTATCCATTCAGCACCCCCTTCCCTTGAGCGTGGCCCAGGTTCGAACTGCGATAACCTGTGCTTATAGGGCGATAAAGCGAAACTATTGTTACACTGTCGTTCCGATACGGTGTTGAATTGAGACTGAAGCCCATAAGGCAAAAAGAAAGGCGACGCCGTATGCCGGCGTCGCCCCGAGTTTCGGCGTGCGGGAGCGAAAGGGGGCGCGCCCGTGCGCCATGCGGTGCCGTGAGGGAGTGCACGGCACCGGGGGTGGATCAGGCGTCCTCGGCGACGCGCTGGCGGCGACCGCGGCCCTTGCCGACCGGCTCCTCGACCGGGGCGGTGGTTTCGCCCAGGCCGTTGTCGGTGGTGCCCGCATCGTGATCGGGGCCGTTGCCGACCGGGCCGCCATCGGCGCCGAACGGCGGCGACAGATCGTCATCCGCCTTGACGCCGAGCGCGGCACCGACATCGCGGCGCTTCTGGGCGCGCTGCCACACGACGTTGTACGAGCCGTCGTCCTGGCGGAAGGCCGAGACCTGCAGCGGCGCGGCGAGCGACGGATCGTCGATGCGGCCGTTCAGGAACGCCTCGCCGGTGTTGTTCGAGGTGAGTTCGAAGAACGCCCCGACCTGCACCCACGTCCGGCCCGGGGTGAGCGCGTGGATCTCGTAGCGCGGCGCGCGCGGGTTGGACGACTGGACCGGCTTGAGCGCGATCGTCATCGCGACGGCGAGGGTGGAAATGCGGCCCATGAAAATGCCCGCGTCGTTCTGCTTGATCTGACCGATGTTCATGACGTGTCTCCTGTGATGTCGTGCTGGACCCCATGTCCTCGACACCGATCTTCAATCCTCCTCCCCTCCCCGGCCCTTCGGCCGGGCAGGGCGCGATGAGCGCCCCTCACCGACCGCGTCTTCACGCGGACGGTGGATCGTGCGGGACGCGGACCGGGCCTGCCGATCATCGGCCGATCTTGTCGGTCAGGGCGGTGCCGATATCGGCGTGTGCCGCGGCGAGCGCGCCGATCGCGCGGCTGACGACGTCGGTCGCCTCGTCGCTCGGATCGATGCACCAGCATTTGCCGGCGTGGCGGATGTCGATCAGCCGGTCGGACTTGTTGTCGATCCCGAACGTGTAGCCTTGACGCTGGTCGAAGCCGGCGACGGTGACGTCGGTCGTTTTGGCCTTGATCGTGACGACGGGCGCGACCGCGGGGGTCAGCAGCACGGTATCGCGCGGCGTTTGCGCCTGTGGGACCAGCGCGGGTGCGGGCGGCTTGCCGAGCGTCGGCATCTTCGGGATCGGCACGAGGCCGTTCACCGCGTCCTGCGCCATGTCGGCCGCCATTGCGGTCGCCATGAAGATGGCGGTGCGCGCGAGATCCTGGGCGATGGCTTCGCGGTGCGGCTCGGTCAGCGTGGGCAGGAGGTGGCAGAGTTTGGTGTCGAGCGCGAAGGCGACGGGCTCGGCGTTGGGATCGATGCACATGATCGTGACCTTTCGGCAAAATGCCCGGACCCCATGTCCAGGATGCCGATCCGGTCCCTCTCTCCTTCCGGCGCAGCCGGTGCCGGCATCGTCGCGAGGCGATGCCGTGCCGTTCAGCGAGGCGGTCGCGGATGTCGCATGAGGCGCTTCCGGGCGGCCGACAGATGATCGATCGAGCGTTGCAGGAAGAAGGCGTGCGCGCTGTCGGATTCGAGTGTCCCCAACCGGCGTTCGAGCGCCGTGATACGGTGGTGGATCGCATCGATCGTCAGCATGATATCGTCGAACGAGAGCGCGACGACGGTCTGCGGATAGGGATAGGGCAGCGCCGGCGCGACGAAGGCGAGGAAATGGGGCTGCACGGGCAAATGGTGCAGGAGGGCGGTCGCGACCGCGCGGCGGATCTGGGAGGCGCCGTGGACGAGTTCTGCTAGCAGCACGTCCATCGCCATCGGGCGGACGATGCGCAGTGCGCCGGGGTCGAGGGTGACGGCGATCGGATCGGTCGAGGCGAGACCGATGACGCCCTCCGACAGGATGGCGAGAACGTCGCCTTCCTCGATGCAGGGACCGTCATCGAGACAGGCGTCATGCGCGGCTTCGCTGGTGTCGAAATAATGGACGCGATACATGGGCTGGTCCCTTTCTGCTGGGTCAGGAATATTCCGGGCGACGTGCGGGAAACCGCGTGGGCGGGAGGCCGGAGAAGCTGAAGGCGCGGAAGCGTCCGCCGGTGTAGGCGGCCGAATCCACCGGCGGGCGATGCCGCTGCAGGCGCTCGAGCAGCCGGTTGGCGCGGCGCATCGCCGCGATCGCGGCCTCGTCGTGGTAATGGAGGGCGATCACGCGGACGAAGGTGCCGGTGTCGTACCACCATCCCCCTTCTCGGGGCCGCCCCAGGCACGGTCGATTTCGTAGAAGGCGAGGATGCTGCGCATTGGGTCGGCTCCGGTTGTCACCGGGTCGGATGATCCTCCCGGTTCATAACAGCCGGTCCCCCTTCCCCTTCCTCAGACGTCCGGTGCTTCGTCGGGACGCTGGTGGCGCAGCGCACGCGCGAGCGCCCGCTTGCGGGCGGTCGCCGCGGCGCGCGACGGATAGGCGCCCGAGAGGCGAGAGGGGTGTGACAAGCTGTTGTCGAACACGACCCAGCCCGTTGCGGTATGGGCGACGTGCATCCCGTCGCTGCGCGAGGGGGTGGTCATGACGGGCGCGCCCGCCTGATCGCGGCCTCGGCGATGAGCTGGCCGGCAAGCGTGTTGCGATGCGACGCGATCCGGCTGTCGGGCGCAGCCACGACTTCGGCCGCGCGGGTCAGCAGAGCCGCGAGGTCGGTGTCCGACATCGGCGCCGGTTTGGTCGCGGATCGCGCGGGTTCTTCCCCAGCCTTGTCGAGCATGAGCACGAGGATCGAGGGCTTGATGTCCTCGTCGAGCGGGCGACTGTCGGCGACGAACCTGCCGCCACGCGTGATCGCGAACGCGTTGAAGGTGGGTGATACCCCGTTATCGGCGTTGGGGATCGTGGTGCCGCGATCGTGGAACTGGATGTCGATGAAACGCGGCGGGCCACCATAAGTCTTTTCGAGAAAGCAGAAGGTCACGCGGCGACCCTCGCTGGTCTTCGCCGTGATCGTGAACGCGCCGTCAGGCACGTCGATGGGCTTGTGCGGCACGTCGTTGTAACCGGCGAAGCCCGCGGCGATCGCGTCGGCGCGCGTCATGACGGGGAGATCGGTGATATCGGGCATGATGAAAGCTCCTTGCTCTGGATCAGGCGGCACGCTTCAGCGCGATCAGGTCGGAAAAGCGGTCTCGCACCGCGCCGGCATTGGGATAGAGATCGGCGAGACCGTGCCGCGAGAGGATCGGTGCGCGGGACGCGGCGATGATGCCGGCCTCCTCGATGGTGGGAATGCGCGGCGGCCAGCCTTTGACGTAGCGCAGGTCGGGCGGCATCGCGGCTTCGAGCCGTCGCCGCTCGGCGGCATCGGCCTTGGCGAGGGAAATCCGGTTCCTCAAATTACCCGGTATGTGACGCGGTGCGACGTCGGCGAGCCAGCGTGCGGGCTGGAACGAGAAGGTTGAGGTCGCCTCGAGGCCGACCAGGTGGAGCAGCGCGGGACGGTTCGCCGGTGCCGAAGCCGATGCCTGGGCGTCGCCGAGCGATTGAAGGACGCAAAAGCGGCACGACAGTCGTGACGACTGGTAACAGGTGTAGGCGACGTGCAGCGGGATGCCGAGCGTATCGTGCGCGGCGAAGACCTGTGGTGTCGTCCAGTGCGCGATCGGGTTCCACAGCATCATCGCGGTGCCGTGCGGATTGCCGGCAGCGGCGTAGCGCGCGTCTGCTTTCCATTCGGGTGTGCGTGACCGAGCGATGCTCTCGTCGCGGCGCAGTCCCAGCACGTTGATGATAGTCTGGCCGCGCAGCAGTCTGGCGAGGTGCGGCCCGATGACATGGGCCTTCATCTCTGAGGTGCAGAAGCGCAGCGCCGAGGATGACCAGGGACCGATCAGATTATAGGTTTCGAGTGCCTCGTAGCGCGCCTTGCCGTTGGCAAAGCGCGTGGCCCAGCGGTCGAACAGGTCGCCGGCGTTGCGCCGGACGATCGTCAGCGGGACGCCGGCGTGGGCCGCGAGATCCTCGACCGTCGCGGGCGTTTCGTCCCATTCGGCACGGCCGAGGTCGGCGTGAATGGCGATACGCCGCTCGCGCGGATGGCCGAGCGCATCGAGGATCAGGTTGACCGCGAACATCGCGGCCGAGCTGTCCTTGCCGCCCGAGAGGTTGAAGACGATCCATGCGCCGCGTTCGACCGCGTCGAGGATGGCGGGCGGCAGGGCGAGGGCCGGAAGGCCGGCGACCAGGCCGCGTCCGATGTCGATGAACATGGCCGTTCAGGCCGCGAGCGGCGCTGGCAGCGCCAGCCACTCGGGTTCGTCGTTGGCGATGACCGGATCGTGTGCGCGGGCCTCGGCTTTCGAGAACACGGTCGCGCTGGCGAGTGCCCCGAAGCCGTCGTCGTTGTTCCAGAAGACGGCGTGGCCGTCCTGGTCGCGCGAGGCGAGCACGAAACCGAAGCGACCCTCGTGACCATGGGTGTCGGGATCGGCTGCGGCGCTGCGCGCGGCGCGATCGAGGATGTCCTGGGTGCTGTGGAACGTCAGCCCCGCGTCGGTAATGATGACGCAGCCGCCTCCGAACTCGCCGGGGCGCAGCCGGTCGCAGTCGGAGATCCATGCGAACCCGCAGGGGAGCGCGGACTTGCAAGCGCGGAAGATGAGCTGGGCGACCTGTTCGACGCCGAATTGATCGCCGCTGAAGAATACGCGCGCGTTCCCGTCTTCGCCTTTCCAGTCGATGTCGATCGCGCAGTCGAGATAAGGGAAATGCCAATCGTCGAATATCTCGAGGAAGCTTTCGAACTTCATCGGCCCCTTCGCCGGGAACACGGCGTGAAACGCGGGATCGAGCGCGTCATATTCGTGGGCGAGGTCGGCATCGTCGCCGTTGGTGTCGAGGATATCGACTGCCTGTTCGGCAATGGTTAGCAACGCCGCGTCGGCGTGGCTCATGGTCAGCGTGAACGCGGCCTTGGTGTAGGTGTTCGCCATGGGAATGCTCCGAAATGATGGGAAATCGCTCTGTGCGGTCGCGCTCAGGCGTCCGCGGCCTCGGCGAGACGCGCGTTGGCGGCCGCGGCCTCGGCGGGGTAAGCCTGCGTGAGATTGCCGTGCAGGACCGCGAAATCCGGGATCGGGAAAAGACCGTTCGGCCCGGGCCGGGTAATCAGCAGCGCGCTGATGACGGCATCGGCCGGATCGGCATGGACGATGGTGGGCGTCTCGCCGTTATACTCGACCGGCGCGGTGAAGCCCGCCTCGCGCCAGGTGGCGAGTCCCTCCTCGACGCGTGTCGCATAGTCGGCGACGGCCTCGTCGAGCTCGTTCTCGATATGGAGGACGAGTTCGACATAGCGACCGAAATCGTGTCGGTTGGACAGGCCGGCGAGGCGGCATCCCGGGGGCGGCGGGCCGTAGCGTGCGATCAGCGCGGACTTGTAGACCGCGATTTCGAGGCGGTTGAGGCTGTCGAAGTTGGGCGACTGGCCGAGTTGCGCGCAATCCTCCTCGGCGGGACCGGCACCGAGATCGATAAAATATGGCATGGGGCTCTCCGTCGATCGTCATTGATCGACGCGCCCCATCCCCCTCCCCTTTCTTGTCGGGTACTCAGTCGCCGAAGAAGCGGCGCTTGATGGCGATCTGCGCCTCGCCATCGGACTGGCCGAGGGTCATCAGCCGGTCGGTCTCGAGCGTGATCGCGAGATCGGCGGGAAGATCGGCCCAGCGTGAGGCGATGGTGACCGCGGCGGCCGCTGTGGTCAGCTCGCCGGGGTGCGCGCCATGCCATGCGACGGTTTCGTCCTCACCCGTGAGATGCGGGTGCGGGCGCAGCACCTGGACGAAGAAGGTGCCAAGCGGGCGGTCCCACCCGATGCTGACGCTGGTGCCGGGTTCGATACCGGGAAACTGGTGGCGGCTCATGGCGATCCTTTCAGGGTCAGTGCAGCGAGATCCACTCGCCGTGCCAGGGGCGCGGGTGCGGGTAGAAGCGAAGAACGCCTGGAACATCGGTTTCGCCGCTGGCGAGGCGTTCTTCCAGCCAGAGGATGTAGAGCGCGGCGTCGGCGAGATCGCCGGCGAGCAGATCGTCGAGCATCGCGGCCTCGCGCGCGGTCTGTTCGTCGAGCGCGGACCAGTCCAGCGCATCGAGGAAACGGTCGCGTCGATCGGTGTAGCGCGCGATGCGGGCAGCGTCGGCCTGGACGCTGGCGATGGCGAGATGGATATCCACGGGCGGTGCTCCTTCCGGCATGTCGGTGACATGCCGCCCGCTCCCGCTCCCCTTCCCTCGCGCCGCTGGCGCGGGGATCATGCCGCGAGGATTTCGCGGATCGCGTCGCTCCGGCGCGGATAGGCAAGCCGGGGCAGATCGCGCGCGGTGCGCCGGGCGTCGCGCGTCAGCTCGAAGCAATAGGTGAATAGCGGGCTTTGCCGGTGCGGGCGGAGCAGATTGTCGGCACGGAGCCGCGCGAGCCAGTCGGCGGGGTGTTCGTGCGCCTCCGGCCTCGGCGCACCGAGCCGCACCAGCTGGTCGATCGCCCCGGCATGGCCGGATTCGAGGTTGCGGATCTTCGACAGCGTTCTCTCCGAGATCGTCTCGCCGGCGATGCGCAGCACCGTCCGCGGCCTCGTGCGGCCGCGATAGGCGCCCGACAGCGCGGCATAGACGACGCCGCAATGGCCGAAGGCGGGATCGGAGAAGCTGACGACAGCGTCGATCCGGGGCTTGGCGAGGCGCAGGAGGCGGAAGGCGCGCGACGTGAAGAAGCTTTCGCCGTTCGCGGCGACCGAGGGCAGGCAGATGAGCCGTTGCAGTACGCAGCCCCGAGCGGGATCGGCATAGCCGGTGTGCCGGGTGATGACCGCGCCGGTCGCCGGCACGCCGAACACGATGAGACCGACCAACGCGGATCTGCCCGGGTCGCCCGGACCGAACAGCCCGCAGGCGAGCTGGGCGGCGGGATAGCGCGGGAGGTAATGATGGTCGGCGAGGAATGCGCGGGCAGTATCATGGGCGACGACATCGACGGCGTAGCGGCGCGGGTCGATCACGCTGTCGCCGGCAACGAACAAGCTGCGCCGGTCGCGCCAGCGCTGGGAGCGGTCGGTGAGCATGGTTACCTCCGTCAGGCCGCGTCGGCGTAGATCTCGGCCGCCCAGGTCTCGATCCATCCGGTGGTGATCTCATCGTGATCGAGATCGCCGCTCTCGATCAGGGCGCGGATCTCGGCGCGAGCCTGCGCGATCGCGCGTTCCCAGGGGTCGGCGGTTGGTGGCGGTGGAGTAGACGCCGCGGCCTCGGGCAGGTGTCGCGGTGTTTCGAGCGTTCGCGCGCATTGCGTGCGATACCAGCGTTCCATGAAGTCGGCGCCGAGCGCGTCGGTCTTGGCGATGCGATGCCTGAGCGCGTGCTGTCGCACGCCTACGCCCCATCCCTGGCTGTCTATCGAGGCGATCCAGCGTGCGAACGGCGTGAGGTACGGCAGGGCATCGCCTTTCACCCCGAAGAGGTGCGCCTTGACGCCGATCGGCAGGATGCGGGTCAGCCGCTCGACGACGGCGATCAGCCCTTCGGGACCGTGGATCGGTCGCCGGCACATGCTGCCGATGCCGACGACGGTGCCGGGCAGGATCAGACCGCCGATCGCGTCGAGTGAACGGACGTAGTCGTCGGGCACGCGGCCCTGCAGCACGGGCATCAGCCGGTCGCGGATGGCCAAGTCGTCGGCGCGGGCAAAGCATTCTCGGTTGGTGGCGGTGGTGCGCGCGATGCGGTCGAGCACTTCCTCGCGGTCGTGGGCAACGCCCTCTTCGCAGCAGTAATCGACCGACGAGATGCGTCGGAACGGCCATGACGCGGCGAGCGCCATGTAATCGGCGATGCTCCAGGGAAGCCCGCCATAGCGGACCATCATGGTGTAACCGGCGGAATCGAGGTCGACGCTGGCGAGCGGTCGCGCGTTGGCGAGCGTTCCGGTGCGCCATCCCGACCACTCGCGCCAGCCATCGGCCTTGCGCCAGCGCGACAGACAATTGGCCGAGATCAGCACCGGTGCTTGCAGCGCGACCGCGCGCTGAAGGATAGGCCCGTTTGCGAGATGCGGCAGGCCGAGGATGATCTCGATCGTCATCGTCTAGCGGCCAGCTAGCTGATAGCTGTCGGCCATTCCGACAATACGCATCACAGATCCTCGCGCAGCATGAGCGTGAGAACACGGCGCGTGATGCTGGCGTCGGCGGGGTCTTCCGATCCCCATTCCAGCGCCACGTCATAATAATCGATACGGAAGTGTATCGTCTCGCCTGACAGCTCGAACTGGCCGCGATCGCGCTCGGGACAGTCGGCGGGGAAAGTGTAGCGGCGCAGCGCCTGCAGGACATGCGCCTGGGCGACGGCTTCCGAGGCGAGCGTGCCGTTCGACAGCGCGCCGAGGCACGCGCGGGTCATGACGATCTTCGCGGTGCGGTCGAACCCCTGGCGGCAACGGTCGTTGAGCCTGGCCACGGCTTCGAGGCGCGTTTCGGTGGCGGTCAAAATCATGTGACGATCCTCCGTTGGGTCGATAGCGATGGTGGCGGGGACTTCAGGCGGCGAGCGCGTCGCTTTGTCCCCGGCCTCGTTCGGGAAAGGCCGCATGGAAGCGGTCGAGCCAGTCGCCCATCGTCGGGCGCTCGCCGAGCGGGATGACCGCCGCGACGTCCTGGAACCGTATGAGGTCGAGTGGCGCATCGCGGATGATGCGGTCGATCTCGTCGGCCGGCAGGAGGTGTTCGTCGCGGATGAAGGCGGTCATCGATCCGGGGCGCGCGCGGGTCGATCTGCGCCACAGGCCCTCGACCGTGTGCAGCCGCGGGGCTGCGCGTGCCTCGACCAGCACGATGAGCCGCAGGCACCATTGCGGGAGGCCGCGGATTTCGTCCGGATGATTGGCGATGCACAGCCAGCACGCCGATTTGGGGGGCACCGGCAGACCCTCGGCCTGGATGCGGGCGACGCAGTCGGGCCGGTCCCATCGCCATTCGCGCAAGGGATATTGGCAGTCGTACAGCGGATCGTCGATCGACAGCGCATGGTTGGCGCGCGCGGTGTCGCGCGGACCGGCGTCATAGCCGATCAGGCGGACGACGCGCTGCCCGCGCGCCCATGCGTCGACCGCTGGTTGCCAGGTCGACAGGAATTTGTCCTGCGGCGCCTTCTTGTATTTGAGGCTGCAACTCGACCCGCCGAGCGACTTGCTCGGCAGCGTGGCGTTGGTCAGGCACATCTCGAGGATGCCGTAATAGGGCGGCCAGTGCTTGAATCGCCTCGGGACATAGCTGACCAGCTCGAACCGGATGCCGCGATCGCGCATCCAGGGCCGGATCACGTCGAGATATTCGTAAGTGGCCGGTTTCTCGACCGAGGTATCGGCGGTCAGCACGAGGTCAGGCGCTTCGCCGCGCGCGTGCTTCTCGATCAGCAGCGCGGTGCTGTCGACGCCGATGCCGTAGGCCAGCACCACTGGTGGCGGCGGCGCCAGCGGCACGACCGGAACTGCCGCGCCGGTCATGGTGCATCCTCCGGTTCGAGATAGGTGTCGTAGGGCGCACCGGCAGACTCGACCCAGCTACCTTCCTCGTCGAGGTTCTCGATCCGTGCGAGCAGCGCCTCCTTCAGCTGGCGCGCGTCGACGTCGTGGCCCTTGTCGTCGTTCGAGACGAGGCTGAAGGCGATCGTATAGGCGTGGTTGTAGCGTGCCATGTCACGCGCCCTCCGCTGCGGCCTCGGGCGCGGCAGGCACCGCGCGGGCCGTTATCGTCACGTCGAGCCTGTCGCGATCGATGACGACGGTGACCGTCCGGTCCTCGGGGACGAGGAAATAATGCCCCGCCAGCTTGTCGCGAATGCGGTTCTCAAGCGCGGCATCGTCGCCTTCGAGCAGGCCGATGATTCGTTCGGCGGCATCGGCCTGGAAGCGCTCGAGCTGCGTATCGTAGCTGTCGGCATCGCTGTCGTCGCTGGCATAGAAGATCGCGTTTTCGAGGATGTCGGCGACGCCGAGCGCGGTGATTTCGCTGCCCCGGCGGACGAAGACGGACGTCTCGTCGACCGAGTTGCACGACCATTGGTCGGGTGCGAAGGCGACATTCGCGTCGGTCGATACCTCGATGAATGCGCCGGCGTGGCTCATCGTCGCCTCGAGCGTGATAGCCTCGACCCAACCGTTTTCCGCCTCGGCGGGCGCTTCGCGGCTGTCGGAGACGATGAAGGTGCGGTCGCCCTGGGTGACGCGGAACCGCATATCCTCGACACGGGCGAGGATATCGTACCAGCCATAGCCCTTGAACGCGTCCTGGGCCTCGACCAGCGGACCACCGAACGGATTATGCTTCGCGATCGCCGCCTGCGCGGGTTGGCCGATCAGCGCATCGAAGTCGGGCATCAGCACCATGCCGGTGTCGGTCACGCGTGCGCCGCTCTCGTAGTTGCGTGAGCTGTCGGCCGCATAGGCGGTCCATGCGAACAGATAGGGCTCGGCTTCGGGTAGTGCGATACCGAGCGAGCGCGCCTCGCGCCAGTCATGCGCCGACAGCCGGTGCGTCCCCGCGGCCTCGATCGCGCGGTAGATCGCGAGCCGGACCGCATCGCGCAGGGCGGCGATGCCGGTGTTCTCGACCACTTCCTTGCGCGCCGGGAGGACGAGCTGGATTTGCGGCGCGTCGAAGATGTCGACCCGCGCGATCCAGTGGCCGCCCCGGTCGACTTCCTGAACATACGGCAGGTCGCACGGGATGGTCAGCCCGTGGAAGTTGAGGCGTCCGTCGCGCGAGGAATAATGCGAGGGGTGTTTCTGGAACACGCCGATTCGCACGCCGTACCATTCCTCGACATGGACCGCGTCCTTCAGCCAGTCCTCCTGCGGAAGGACCGCGCCGTTCCAGGTCACGGGAACCGGATAATGTTTGGCGGCGCGGGCCACGTCGCGCTCGAGCGTCTTCAGCCACTCGTCGGGCACGCGCACGGTGATCGCGGTGCCGCGCATGATCGGATCGGGTTCGATCGCGATCGGGCGGCTCGTCTCCCACGCCGAGGCCGGGATATGCGCCATCCAGCCCTGGCGGTCGGGTTTCGAGAAGGAGCGGATGATGACGTCGCGGCCTGCGAGGCTGAACACGCCCATGCCGGCGGGATCTTCGGCGCGGCGCGTCTCGTCGGACCAGCCCGAGCGGCCGAGCGTGACGATGCTCACCGGATCGGCGATGCCGTGGCCGTCATCGGTGATGTGCAGGAAGTGCTCGGCGCCGGCGCCGTTCAGCGCGAGCGCGACGCCGGTCGCACCGGCGCGGCGCGCGTTCTGGAGGAGTTCGCAGATGACGTCGAACGCGGTATTGTTGAACAGGCGCGTGACCTTGGCGATCGTCTCGGGGGCGACCGCGGTCGCGATGGTGGCGGGAATCATGGGAGTGCGCTCCTGGAAAAGGGCTCAGGCGTCCGTCACGCCTTCCCTCCCCGCTCCCTCTCTCCTTCATCGGCGCATCGGGCCGAGCCCTGGTCAGCCTGCCTTGCCGTCGCGGAACGCGCCGACCACGGTGCCCGCGTCCCAGTGACCGCTGAGGATACCGCGACGCGGGACCGAGTTGATCGCATAGCGCCGCGCCGCGAGGAGGCGGGCACGCCGGGTGTCGCGGTCGATCGGCGCGCCGGTTGCGATATCGCGGGCGAGGCGAAGCGGCGTCATGGCTTTTCCTCATCGATTGTGCCGGGGATGGCAACATGGTCGGTGACGCCCGTTCCCGAAGGATCGAGCGCGATAATTTCGGCGAGCGTCCAGGGGGCTGCGCGGCGCGGGCGACGCGAGAAGCGAAGCTCGTGCTTTTCGGCATATTTGTGGACCGCTGGATATTTGCGGCCGATCGCTGCCGCAACATCAGGCAGCGCGACGCCGAAGTCGTGCGCGATGCGCAGCGCCCGGATCTCCTCTTCGGTCCATTTCCGGTGATAGCCGTGGACAAGGCCGAGGATGTTCGCGCGCGTGAACAGCGAAGCCTTGGTGCGACCCATCTTCGTCGCCAGGGCGTCCATCGGCATCGTGCCGTAAAGGTCGCGCAGCCTTTCCAGATCATTGTCGCTCCACACCGGCCCGCCCCGGAACCCGTCGCGGTTGGCATGTGTGCCGCGCAACCCGAGATAGTCGGCGCGCCAGCGGATAGAGCATTTCGTGCGGCCGAGCCTGGTCGTGAGCGGGGTCAGGCTTGCCCCGTCGGCATAGGCGCGGATGAGCAGTGTGTCTTCGTCAGGGGTCCAGTTGCGGCCCCATCCCCGGCCATAGCCGAGCTTGCGCAGGTGCGGCCCGAAGCCAGCCTTGGTCCTGCGCGGAAAGCCCTCTGTGGCGAGAATGTCGATGATCGCGATATAACGAAGCCCCTCCCCGGCCAGCGTCAGCGCCCGCGTCGCCTCGGCCTCGGTCCAGTCAGCGGGCTTGTTGGGATGGCGCAAACCGAGCGCGTTGGCACGGGTCGCGGTGCCGGACAGCGGGCGTCCGATCAGCGTGGCGATCTGTGCGATCGGGATCGCCTGCGCGTAGCCGGCGCGCAGCTGGGCATCCTCCCAGTCGCTCCATTTTGGAGGATTTCCTTCGGTCAGCCCGAGCACGCCCGCGCGGGCATAGACGCTGGTGCAGGCGCGGCCGAGATCTCCAGCGAGATCGGCCGTGGGGCGAAGGCCATATTCGCGGGTGAGCCATGCGTCTTCGTCGGTCGACCACGGACGCGACGAATTGCGGCGCAGGCCCAGTTTGGCGATCTTGTCGCGCACGCCGGCGCGGCCGCGACCGAGCGCGGCGACGATGTCGTCGATCGCAGCGTCGTCGCAGAACATGCGTTCGACCGTGGCGATCTCGTCGGGGGTCCAGGCATCGTGCCGGAACGGCATCTCGCGCAGGCGCCCGCACGGCTCGGGCAGCTTCGGACACGCGACCAGCTCGACGATATCGGGCGCGAGGTCGGTCACAGCGACACCACGGCGACGTCGCTCAGCCGCGCGCGCAGCCGTGCATGCAGGCGGGCGATGCGGTCGTCGCCCTTGGGCATGGTGTCGACCGCGGCGATCGCCGACAGGAGGTTGAGCGCGCGGTCGGTGCGCTCGGCGTCGAGCGACAGGTGCCGTGCGAGGTCGCGCGCGGTGCTGGCGTTGGGGGAGATGCGCTTCAGCGCGTCCATGATCGCGGCCGCGTCGGTCGCAGCGGGATCGAGCAGGAACGCGTCGAGCGCGCGCGTGCCCTTGAGGGCGATGGCGGGGCCGTGGTCCGCGACCTCGGCCAGGCCCGCGAGATCGAGCAGCTTCGCCGCCTCGTCGGCATCGACGGACGCGGCGGCACGCAGTTCCGGGGTCTTGCCGAGATGTTCGGTGATGGTGGGATCGATATGCGCCAGCACCGGGGTTGCCGACAGCGCCGGACCCATCGCGAAGAAATCGCCGGGGGCGAGGTTGCGCAGCAGGTCGGCGTCACGCGCGGGAAAGCCGAGCAGGTCGGCCGCGCGCGCGATGTCGCGGTCGAAGACGTTGAGCCCGACCAGCACGTTCTGCAGCTCGGACACGACCGAGGTGGAGAGCTTCGCGAGGCGCTGGGTGGCGATGACGGGGGCGAGACCGCGCTTGCGGCCGCGCGCGCACAGGTCGGTCAGGGTTCCGACGCCGAGCCGGCGGGCATCGGCATCGAGCGCGGAACCGGCGACATGCGGTGCGAGCAGATGGCCCTCGTCGATGCACACCAGCATGGTATGCGCCCAGTCCTCGCGCGGTGCGCCGACCAGGCCGGCAAAGAACGCGGCTGCCTTGATGATCCGCTGGTCGGGATCGAGGTCGGTGAGGTCGATGTGCATCGACAGCCGATGTCGCCGGCTGCGCGTCGCCGCGGCCGTCAGCCCGTCGGCGGTGAGTTCGACCGCGCGGATCGTGGTCGCGCCGATATGGCGGGCGAGGTTCTCGAATTCCCCCTCGGGGTCGACGATCGCAAGCGTCGTATAGTCGAACGCCTCCTCGATGATCCGGCGCAAGGTCCTGCTCTTGCCCGCCCCGGAGCTGCCCTGGATGAGCAGGCGTCCGGCAAGCAGGCGATCGAGGTCGAGGCTGAGCGTGCCGGTCGAATGATGGCCGAGCGGTACGCGATTGTCCGCGGCCTCGGGCGCGCGAATCGGGGTGACACAGGTCATGGCGTGGTCCTCCGGGTCAGGCGGCGTCGGCATCAGGGGGCGCCGGATCGTTGGCTGGGATGGCGGGAGCGTCGGGATCGGGAGCGGGCGCACCATCGAGCGTCCGCCATTCGAGCATGTCGTCGCTTTCGCGCTCGCAGTCCTGGCAGGTGGTGGAATCGTAGGTGCTGAGCAGCACCCAGGCCTGTTCGGGCTCATCCCAGGCCGCGACGGCGTCCTTGGTGACGTTGTCGCTGCCGCAGTCGTCGCACACCGGCTTGACCCGGGAGGCGGCAGGCGAGCACAAGCGATCCCCGGTGCAGATCGACCAGTCACCGTAGAATTTGCCGTCGTAGGGCAAGCAGTCGCCGGCGAGCTGAATGGCGTGTTCGCCGTAGCCGTCGTGGAAATGAATTTCCGAATTCGGGAAGAACTTTTCCAGGACCGCCTTCGCGCCGCGGATCTTCACCTCGCTGCCATAGGTGGTGTGGACATAGTCGAGCGGTCCGATCGCGGGGCCTTCGCAGCCCCAGTCTTCGACGTCCTCGTCGGGCGTGGCGCGGCCGTGGAACAGATAGAGATAGACGCTCATCGTGGCGGTCCTTTCAGGCGCTGGGGAGGAGGTGCGCGAGCGCGCTCGCGTCGACCTGTTTGGAGATCGGGGCGGTGCTTTCGACGCGGACCGCGTCGAGGCTCTCGAACGTCTCGGGCATCTGGCGGCGTTCGTAACGGTCCTTGTCGACGAGACCGTGGATCGGCGCGCCCTCGTGGCGCGCGAAGCCGAGCGCATCGACGCTGACGACACGGCGGAAGACGCAGCCGACCTTGCCCTCGGGCACCCAGTCCGCCCAGGAACCCGACGCCGAGACGCTCTCGTACTGGCCGATGATCACCTGATAGGCGGCGCGGCGGCGGACGACGTGGCTGTCGTGGATCGACACTTCCTCGCCGGTCAGCGCGGTCCAGCGGTCGGGATGCCAGCAGCGCACCGAACGGCGCGCGTTCTCGACCTGCAGGGCGATGCCCGGAATGGGCAGGCGGCGAAACTCGCTGCCGAAGGCGTAGAGCACCAGCGCGTAATCGACGTCTTCCTCATAGTAAGGATCGTCGCGGCGCAGCGCCTCGGGCATCGCGGCCTGGCGTTCGTCCGACAGGACATATCCGCCATGACTGGGTGTCGATACGCGCCAGATGCCGGGCAGGACCTGGTCAGCGCGGTCGGGTGCGTCCCAGGGTGTCGTCTCAGGGCGTGGGCTGGGCTGGAACCGGGTCATCTGTCGTCTCCCTCAATGGATTCGACAGATTCCCTCTCTCTCTCCTCCCCCTCGGCAGACCGGGATGATGGCGGCAGGCAGGGTCGTTCATGGTGCAGCCGTGACTGGCCGCACGGATCGCGCTCACGCGCAAAGTGTTCTCAGTCCTGATATTTCACGACAGGAGATCGATCATGGGTGAAGCAACCGACAAGCTGAAGGCGGCAGGCAACAAGCTGGCCGGCAACGTCAAGGAAAGCATCGGCAAGGCGACCGATAACGCCAGTCTCGAAGCCGAGGGCAAGGCGCAGAAGGTCAAGGGCGCCGGTCAGGACGTCAAGGGATCGGTCAAGGGCGCGCTCGGCGACGATATCTGACCCCCCCGACCTTCGATGACACGATCGGGCCGCTTCGGGAAACCGGGGCGGCCTTTTCCTTGCGCGGCGGGAATGCGGGATTTCGAGCGCCACCTTTGAAGATCGACTTGAGGCTGCGCGGGCGCTCGGCTAGCCGTGCCGCGACCACGGTCATCCAGATCGCATCGCACCCCGTGGACGGCCTCGCGCCGCGCGCCTGATTGCAGCGCAGATGCTTCAGCAGGCCGTTCGACAGCGATCGCCGTCCACCCGCGCTGCGCAGCGTGACATGGTCGAACGTCGGGTAATCGGGATGATGGCGGGCGAGGCGCCGCGGGCTCGGCAGGGGCATCCCGCATCCGGCGCACAGCGACGACTGCGCCCAGCGCAGGATCCGCCGCTGGTTTCTGGCTTGGGTGGTCGATGCCATGACGCGAGGATGATGGCCCTCGATTAAATTCCTGTGAACGACGTCATCCGATGTGCAGCTGGTCGAGCACGGCGGCCTCGAGCCTGTCACCTTCGAGATCCTCGGCATGGATCGTCACGACGGGGGCGATCTCGCGCAGCTTTTCGACCTGACGCAGTTTCAACCCGAGCGTGTCGGCGTCATCGCCGGTGACGACTTCGAGTGCCGCCTCGATCACCTCGCCGGTGGTGAAGTCGCGCAGGTCGAGAAGAAGGTCTGGACGCATCTCCCCGATCAACGTCGCGATATCGAACAGGAGCCGTTTGAAGCCGACGCCGATGCCGCGCCGGCGAAGCCGGTACTGGAGATCGAGCAGGCCGACGATCGTCTTGCGCTCGGCGAGATTGTGGATCGCGACAAAGTTGGCGGGGCGCGCGATCGGCTGCGCATAGGCGCGCAGGCAGGCATAGCCCTCACGCGGGTTGTGCTCGCCGACGACGGCCAGGACCAGATAGGGTGGCCCGATGTGGCGCTGGTGGACGCCGATGTGGCGGATGCGGTTCTTGACGATCAACTCGCGCCCTTCGGCAAGCGTGATGGTCGAGCCGGAGACGTCGATCGCATAGAGCAGGAGGAAGGCCTGCGGGGCGTGCTCGGTCGGCCATTTCTTCGCCGCTTCGCGCAGTTTCGCGAATACGATGCCGCGTTCGTAGGGGTCGATGTGGGTGTAGAGATGGCGCGCGAGCGGGATACCCGGTGCGATCTGGACCCGTTCGGCCGCGGCGCGCATCGCCGCGAATTCGCTCGCCATCGACGTGGTGCGCGGCTCGCCGACCTCAAGCGGCTCGACGACGTTGACCTGCGCCATTTCCATCAGCTGCCACAGCAGCCGCGCGAGGCGCGGGATCGCGACGCCGCGGGTGCGATCGTCGGGTTCGCTGTCGTCGGGCAGCTGCGCCAGTTTCTCGGGGGCGAGCCGGTGCGCCGAGAACAGCCCGTCCGGCTCGTTGATCGTGCGCGGGGTGGCGGTCGCTTTCTCGCGGATGCGGGGCGGTGCCTGCTCGCGGAAGAAGGGGCAGTCGACGTCATGCTCGGGGCGACGCTGGCGGATACTGGTAAGGCGTCGCAGGTAATAGGTTTCGGCTTCGGAGAGATAGGCCGGCGAGAGTAGCGGCGGGTCCGTCCCCTCCCCCAGGCAGTCGCAGGCGATCCACTGGTGATGGTCGCGTGCCTTGACCACCATGATGACCGACGCGCGGTGATCGCTGTCCTCGCCTTCGCCGGTATACCAGCGCACCAGCGCCTCGCGCACCACGTCGGGGACGGGCGAGCGGGAGGTTAGACCCCGGGTATCGCGCGGGACGAGCCACATGGTGGTGATGCTACTCCATAATGCTTGCCTTGTCGCCTTTGTTCACGTTACGTTCAATGAACAAAGGAGCTGGCCATGAAGCGTTCGGAATTTATCGGAGAGTTCGACCTCGACGCGGTGCTCACCGAATTGTCGGTCGATCTGGATATTCGCGTCACCCGGCGCATGCTCGCCGGAGCGTGCATCGGCAGCAATCCGGAGGATGCGTATCTCTCGGCGCGCGAGTTGCGGGAATCGCTCGAATGGATTCATGTGGGCGAGAACGAGGGCAAGGTCAAGCTGACCACGATCCTCAGCACCGCGTGCGACGATTTCCAGCGGTGCCTCTATTATTGCGTCGCCGGCAAGGGCGTCGTGACCATGCTCGACGATCTCGTCTGGCTGGAGAAGCTGCTGGAGGCGCGCGGTCGCATCGCCGGGCACATCTACCGCAACAAGCTGCCGGTGAAGCCGCTGGTCAACCCGTATGTCGCGGCCGAGCCGGACGGTCCGCTGGGCCGGTTCGACCCGGCGTTCGCGATCGGCGCGTCCTGGTCGCATGACCCGGGACCCGATTACGATTCCGACGATCGTGGCCCCGGTCCGAAGCTCAAGGGCTGACGACAAAAGAAAAGGCGGTTCGGCAAGGGAGCATGCCGGACCGCCTCTTCCAAGGGGGGGATATCAATAACGCGCCTCGCACGCGAGGCGTTCCCCGCGCCGCCAGCGCGCCGGATCGATGAATTCCCCCGCATAGGCACCGCGACCCGCTGACCGGGCCTGTTCTGCCGCGGCGACATAGCGCGCGGCGCGTTGCGGATCGCCGCGCAGATATTGCGTCGCCGGCACCGCCAGACCCTGCAAAATGAGTTGCTCGCCCAGGTCGTAGCCGTCGACCGTCACGATGGCGATCGGGCGGCCATAGCTGCTCGCGCCGGTCATGCGGATCGTGGCGACACCGCTCTTGAGGATACGCGAGGCGGAATCCTGAGCAAACTTGCCGCATGGATAGCAGGCACCGTCCTTCGAGCACATCTGCTTGCGCTCGAAGGCGTCGGCCCCCGACAGGCGGAAATCGACCGAAACCGTGTCGCCGTCGATCGCCCGCCCCTCGCCGGTGATCGTCGCACCGTCGTGGCCCTGGGGTGCCCCTGCCCCGCAGGCGGCGAGCGCGGCGATGCCGAGGAGCAGCGCGCCCCTCATGCGTAGCGCAATTCGACTTCGACGTTCGGCCCGTCGACGATGACCGGGAGGACGCGGAAGGGTTGCAGCGGATCGCCGGTGCGCACGATCGAGACCTGGCGTGCGCCGGCATCGAACATCCGCATGGCGATGCGCTGGGCATGGGCGCGGCTGCAGAGCTGCGACCGCTTCGGGCTGGGTGTGACGGGCGGATACGGGGCGGACATGGCGATGATCCTGACGTGGGGGATGTCGGCGATCAACCGAACACCGTCTTGTGGACGCGAGTTTCGGGCTTGGGCGGCACGAGTGTCCACGCCCATTTGCGAAGGTTACCGATCCGATATTTCGGGTAGCTGTTGCCGGGGATCGCGAGCGAGATCTTGCGGCCGCGCTTGTGGACGATGAACTCGTCTCCCTCATAGCCGTCAACGAAGGTGACCTTGCTCGGCAAGCGGATGTGCATGCCGTGTTCGAGCGGGCGTACCGGGGTCGCGAGCCGCTCGAGGCAGCGTCGGCGCCAGTCGAGCGCACCGGGATCGTCGGTATCGCCGAGCAGCGAGAGGATGCGCTCGGGGCATTCGGCCTCGCAAGGCCCGGCGTGTTCGGTCATATCCTTGTAGGCGAACACGAATCCGTCCTTGGCCCGCGGATTCCAGCTGACCAGGCAGACGGCCGCGAAGGCGGGTTCGTCGGTGCCGTCGGTCGACGGCACCACGGCCGCGTACCAGACCTTGTTGCGCAGGCAGGAAGAGGCGATGACGCGCAGCGCCTTGCCCTTCCCGTCGGCATCGCGGTTGTCGTAGGTGAATTGCGCGTCGAGATAGGCTTTGGGGCCTGTGTGCGGGAACATCGACGACAGCGGCATGCTTAGCCAGCCCATGATGGCGGTCCTTTCGCGTGTGTGGACGGGTGATCGATCAGCCGAACAGGCTGACCGGCTCGGCGACCGGCGGTGTGAGCCGCAATTCCTTGCGCAGCCGCACGGCGAACCGCTCGGGCGCGAGCAGGTCGCGGATCGAGGCGTAGCAGTCGCGCTCCCCGAGGTGATCGTGACGACCGCTGACGCGGCGGTAGATGACCTCGCGGTCGGCCATGGTGCCGTGGAGCGATAGCTGCATCCACAGCTCCTCGCCGTGGAGGGTGATCTCGCCGGACCGGGAGGCGTGGCTGCGGTTCGAGCGAAGGTCGTAGTGCGCGGGGTCGAGCCCCAGCGTTTCGGCGAGCCGGCGCAGCGCCTTGCGTCCGTCGCTGTGGAAGCGATCCTTGGCGGCCGCATCGTGCGCGACGCCGCGCACCGCGAGCGTCAGCAGCGCCGGGTGCTGTCGCAGCTCGGCGATACGGTCCATGCAGCGCCGCTTGAGGAGCGCGTCTTCGGACTGCCGCGCGGTGACGCTTGCGAGATGGCGGGCGAGCAGGATGACCGCGGGATCGGTCTCGAAGGCGATGCCGGCGTTGCGGCAGTCGTCGATCGCGCGGGTGATGGCGTGAAGGCTTGCTCCAATCGTGACCAGCGCGCTCGGGTCGAGCGCCTGCTGGTGGCGGAAGGCGACATCGTAGGGCATGAGCGATCTCCCGAGCGCCTCACGCGCTCAGAAATTCGCTCCCCCTCCCCTTCACGATAACCAGTTACGTAATTGCTCCGGTATTTCAGGATCGATGTCCTCGCCCGGTTGCATAGGCCGCAGACCCTGCTCCGCATCGACCGCGGCCTGCAGATGACAGGCGGCAACGGTCGCTCCGTCGTCGGTCGCGTCATAAAGCGCGAGCGCCTGCCGCATTAGCGCGAGACCCCATGACTGCCGGAGCTTTGGAGGCTCGAATCTGAGATGCTGACGATGGATCTGTCAGCAACGGAGATGAGTCATGACGGAGGCAGTAAAATACGTTGGTCTGGACGTTCATAAGGAAACCATCGCGGTCGCGGTTGCCGACGGGGAGCGCGGAGGCGAGGTGCGTTTCGTCGGCACGGTCGCCAATGACGACGATGCGATCAGGAAACTGGTCAAACGGCTGATAGGGCCGGGCGTGACATTGAACGTCTGCTACGAGGCTGGCCCTTGCGGCTATGGGCTCCATCGGCTGCTGACGAAACTGGGACAGAGCTCCATCGTCATCGCCCCCTCGATGATGCCGCGGCGTCCAGGCGACCACGTGAAAACGGACCGGCGTGACGCGATGACGCTGGCGCGGCTGCTACGCGCCGGCGAACTCACCGCCATCTGGGTGCCAGACGAGGCGCACGAGGCGGTACGCGACCTCATTGGCGCCCGGCGCAGCGCACAGGAGGATGCCATTGGGGCCAAGCAGACTGTGCGAAGCTTCTTGCTTCGGCATGATCGTCGTTTTGGCGGCAAGGCGGCCTGGACGAAGATGTACTCGCGGTGGTTGTCCGAACAGCGGTTCGATTTTCCTCATCAGCAACTGGCATTCCAGGAGATGCAGAAGCGGGTGCTGGAAGCGCAGGCGCGGGTTGGAAGGCTGGAGGCGGCGCTGGCCGAAGCGGTGGATGCATGGTGCTTCGCGCCGCTGGTCCGCAATCTACAGGTCCTGCGCGGCATCAGGCTGGTCAGCGCCGCGACGCTGGTCGCCGAGGTCGGCGATCTCACCCGCTTCGACAATCCCAAGCAGTTGATGGCGTATGTCGGCCTGGTGCCGTCCGAGCACTCCAGCGGTGCCCGGACCAAGCGGGGCCGGATCACCCGCGCGGGCAACGCGCAGGCACGCACCATGCTGATCGAGGCTGGCTGGTCGTATCGACTGCCTGCTCGCGAGGAGCGACGCTACCGTGAGCGGGTCATCGACTTGCCCGAAGACATCCAGGCGATCGGGTGGAAAGCGCAGGTTCGCCTGTGTCAGCGCTACCGTCGCCTGGCAGCCACCGGCAAACCGCAGCCGAAGGTGACCACTGCGATCGCGCGTGAACTGGTCGGCTATGCCTGGGACATTGCACGTCGGGTGTCACCGGCGGTGGCTGGCTGATCCACGCACAACGATCACGAGAGGAGGCGCCAGCGCACCAACTGCATAGCCTTGGCCGGCGTGCCGCGGGCACCCGACTGTGATGGGCAATCCACGGTGTACGGTGGGGCAGGTTCGTCCGACGCCCGAACTTAGACGGAGGATAGGCCCAGCGACGGATACGGGTAGTGCGGTAACCAACCCGCGGATGAGAGCGTGATCAATCGTCGTCGATCAGGCGTCCGCGGCACACCCGCCAAGGTCAATGCGAACGCTGGTCTTGCGGTCAGCGAAGGAGTAAACTCGGCCAGCGTCTCGGATGGCAGTCATGAGAGCCGTATATTATCGCTCATGCCAGTCTCCCACTACGGTCTGCCGCCATGATTGCGTTCGGGGCAAACGAAAGCAGGCCCATAATGGTTGTAACGGCCGTGCGCTCATCGCAGCCTCCATCGGCCGACAAGGTCGACCATTGCGTCACGATAGCCCCACGCATCGGGATAGATCGCAGGCTCCTGCGCGAGCCAGGCCATGACAATTAGCATGTCCTCGGAAATGATCGCGTCGCAGTTGCTGAGGTGGAGGATGGGGAAGTGGCCGTTGTCGTCACCATTCCACCACGCCAGCAGGAAGTCCGCGACGCGCGCGGCCTGCCCGGTATCGGACGAGGCGACATCCACGAGGCGGCCGATCGCGGCGCCGACCTCGTCGAAGGCGAGTGCGCGGATGAGGGGGCGGCGTTGCGGTTGCATGGTGCGTATCCTGTCCTATCGGGTGGAAGCTGTCATGCGATCAGGATGGGGCGTGCTTCCCGGCCTGGGCGATCATCACGGCGACCGCCTCGTCGAGCGCGGCGTCATCGCCGTTGACCATGCGCGCCGACGGGGTGAGGCGTTGCACGCCGGCGAACACGATGGCGGGTGTCCTGGCCTTGAGCCGATAGCAGAACACCTGGTCGCCCTCGATCGTCACCAGCTTCGTCCGGCATTGCCGGCGCAGCCGCTTCGCCTCCTCGATCCGGGTGATGAGCGCCGCCACCTCGAATTCGAGGCAGTGCGGCATGACGCTGTCGCCGAGCCGCGAGACGGGCCGGTTGGCGGCGAGCCAGGCATCGACCGCCTGTTCGGTGACGCTGCCGACGGCATGGTAATCGTCCGCGGCGCCATGACCGCGGTTCGAGGCGAGGAAGGCGCGCTGCCCATCGATCCAGATCTCGGCCGAGTAGCAGGTCGTTTCCTCGGACAAAGCGTCGACCACCTTCAGCTTGCGCAATTCGATGTGCATGGTGCGATCTCCAGGTCATGCTGCGAGGGCTTCGGGTTGGTCGATCCCGGGCGCGCCACCCGCGGCGGCGTTATGGAGCCAGGTCACCGCCTGCTCGGCTTTCGCCGCGGCCTTGATGATCGCGCTTGAATCGCCCTTCAGGATCTTCAGTAATCGCGAGGTATCGATAATGTGAAGGAACGCGGCCAGATTGGCTGATGTCTGCGGTTTCCGGCCAACATTCCTTCGCATTATTCAGAGCGTGTCGAGCCAGGCGAGTACGCTTGTATCGCGCTTCCAGGATGGCTTGCCGCCGGGTGTGGTCGGAACGGCAACCTGTTCCAATGCCTTCCGTTTCGTTTCCAGATTGGCCCTCGCATAGTGGTTGGTCGTGTCGAGGCTCACATGGCCGAGCCAACTGCGGATGACCGTGACGTCGACGCCCGCCGAGATGAGGTGCACGGCGGTGGCGTGCCGGAAGGCGTGCGGCGTCACATGCTTGGCACGCAGCGTCGGCGTGGTTTCTGCCGCAGCCCTCACGTAGGCGGCAAGCTTGAACCGGACACCCGAGGCACTGAGCGGTTCGCCATAACGGTTGACGAACAGCCTCTGGTCCGGCGCCCGTGGCTGTCGCTCGAGCAGCTTACTCAGCAGCAGGACCGTTTCCGGCCAGAGCGGGCAGATGCGTTCCTTTCGGCCCTTGCCGGTCAGGCGCACGCAGCTCGGGCTTTCGAACCGGATCGCTTCGGGGCACAGATCGAGCGCTTCCTGTATTCGTGCGCCGCTGTTGTAGAGGAACGAGAGCAGCGCATGGTCGCGCATACCCTCGATCGTAGAACGGTCGGGCTGAGCGAGGATCGCCGTCACTTCCGCCGGATCGAGGTAGCAGGGCTCCGATACCGGCGCGCGCTTGATCGGGATGTTGAGGATTTCGACGCATTGCGCGATCGATGGGGGATACTTGGTGGCCACGAAGTGGAAGAAGCTGCGGATCGCGGCAAGTCGGCAGTTGCGCGTGCCGATCGTGCCGCCGCGGTCGTGTTCGGCATGGCTCAGGAACGCGGCGACCTCGCTGGCGGTCAGATCGGCCAGCGTGATCACCGCCACCTTCTTTCCAGCACGCTGCGCGACGAACCGCAGGTACAGCCGCCAGGTATCGCGGTATGATCGAACCGTATGGATGGACGCGTTGCGCTGCTCGACCAGCCATTCGTAGAAGAACGCGCGCAGCAGGCTCGGGAACGGGTCGGTCTTGCTCATGGCTGCGCCTCCTGCCCCAGGCTGAGGCATTGTGCGCCCACCGCTCGGAACCGCTCGTTGGCGTGGTGCAGCAACTCCTGCGTGACCGTGATGTAGACCAGCGTGGAGTTGATATCCCGATGGCCGAGGTAGGTCGCAAGGAACGGCAAGCGCTCCTGCGGGTTGATGCCGGCGCGATACCATTCGAGGATGCGGTTCACGACCATCGAGTGGCGCAGGTCATGCAGGCGCGGTCCGGTGACGCCGCGCGGCGGCTTCAGCCCGGCCCGGCGGATGACGTCGACCAGCAGCCAGGCGACGGCCTGGGACGAGTATCGGGCACTGCCCTGCTCGTGCCAGAACAGTCCGGAGCGCGGCCCTTGCGATGCTCCGGCCCGCCGCCGGGCATCGATATAGGCCCGAAGTTCGACCATTACGCTGTTGGACAGAGGCAGGATTCTGGTCTTGAAGAACTTGGTCTGCCGCACCGTGATCGTGCCGTTATCCAGGTCGACATCGCCAAGATCGAGACGGGCTACCTCGCCGCACCGCAGCCCCGCGCAATAGGCCATCATGAGCATGGTATGGATGCTCAACGGGCGAAGCGGCGCTCGCGGGGAGGGATAGGTTCGGGCAATATCGAGCATCCGCCGGACATCGGCGGGGGAGTAGATGTGGGGCTTGCGGTACTGCTTCGCCACTTGCTTGATCGGCCGCGAGTCCGGACGACGCGGCGGGATCGACGGGTCCCGGTGCCGGAGGATTTTCGCCAGGACGCGCTTCAGCCTCTCGCATTCGGCGGGATGGTTGGCAGTCGACTTGGCGCTTGCCCAGTGTTCGAGCATCACACCTATCGGTTCATCTTGCAGGACCGGGTTCAGTTGCAGGAACCTGTCGAACCGGACAAGCCATACGGGCTGCGCGGTGTATTTGTAGCCGCGGCTCCGCATCAGATCGACGTGCTCGGCCATCATTGCGCCCAGGACGCTGCCGAACGGTTTGGGCTGATACAACGCGGCAAGGGCCTGGTTCGGATCGGGCGACGCCAAGGCGCGCCACACGGGCATGCACTGCTTGATATTGCATGCATCGCGCAGGTCGCCGACGGGATTGCGTTCGATCGCTCCGATTTCCAGAAGATGATCGAGGAACCGGTCGATGATGCGGGTGCGGTGCAGCCGCGTCGTCGCAGCCCATCGGGTTGACGACGCCTGAAGCCAGGCCACCAGCACGTCCTGGTCGAGTTCGGCGTGGCGCTCGACCTCGTCCTGGAAGCTGTTGAGCGCCTGCTTGTACACGGTGCGGGTCTTCGGTCTGCGCAGATCAAGGTCGGCCACATAGCGCTCGACCAACTGCCGCTCGGGATCGGGCCAGATCGTCATGACCGCACCTCCCGTCCCGGCACGCAGAGCGCGATATCCCTGAGGTCCTCGGTGGCCAGTTTGAGGTAGGGAGCGGTGGACTCGGCCGAACGGTGTCCGAGCATGTCTCCGATGATTTTCTGCGGCACCGCGGAGCGCAGCATTTCGACTGCGCGCGCATGGCGGAAGATGTGCGGACCACTCTTGCCTGGCGGCTCGACCCCGGCGTCATGAAGCCGCCGCCGCACCGCGCTGGCCAGCATCCCGAGCTTGCGATAGGGCGCGCGCGTGCGGATGAAGACTTCCCGGGCGTCGGTCTCGGGCCGTCCGGCGCGCAGATAGGCGAGCACCGCTTCGCCTACCGGCGCCATCAGGGGCAGGTACGAACAGGCCCGGGTCTTGGTGTGTCTGATGCGGATCGCTTCCGCGCGCCAGTCGATGTCTTCGATCCGCAGGTTGCGGATCTCGCTCGACCTCAGGCCATAAGTTGCGAGCAGTTGTAGGATCGCATGGTCCCGCAGCCCAATAGGCGTTTTGTCCTGCCCTGCAACTCGCAGGACAGCAGCGATCTGGTCCCGCTCAAGGATCGAGGGCACCCCCTCGTAGGCGTAAAGCAATGGGGCGATTACGTGCGGCGACAAGTCGATCGCGGTGCGACCCGTGCGGTGCAGATAGCGGAGGATCGAGCGAAGCCGCTCCGCGACATCCTTCACTGATTTGCGCGTCTGGTGGGGGGTGCGCGTTTCCATGTAACGGTCGATGTCGCCGACGGCCATTTCCATCAGGCTGTCGACGCCGCATCGATCAAGCTGCCAGGCGAGGAAGTTCCGGCCCTCCCACATCAATGCGTAGATACTGGGCTCCGCAAGGCCCCGTTCCTCGCGCAGCCAGGTCTCGTATTCGTCGCAGATCGCAAAGCGCAGCGCATCTGCTGCACAGGTTGCTTTCGGCGCGGGCGGCCACTGGCCCTGTGCAAGCCGCAGCAATGCGTGGATTCCAGAGCGCGGAATGGAGTGCCAGTACGGCCCCGGCGACCGACCATGGCGTTTGCGGAACATCGCGATCGCATGGTGTAGGTAGTGCGCCACCTGCGCCTCGGTCACCTCGTTGATCGGGATGCGCCGCAGGGCAAGATAGTCGAGGAACACGCGTGCATAGGCGCAGTAGTTCCCGGCCACCACCGGGCTGTATCGTTGGCTGATCAGTGCGACTTTGAGTTCGGCGATCAGTTCGCAATCGGTATTCGGCATCGAAGGCTCCTCTGCTGGTCAAACGACCGCAGAGGTTTGTCGTGAAATAATGCGAAGCAAAGACCATCAGATAACGGCGGAATTCTGCGGATTTCAGACGCTAAAGCCGCGTTCCTTCACATTATCGATACCTCGCGATTACTTCAATTATGGCGAGGTGAGCATAAGCCGAGCCAATGATCGACGTAGCTGGCGTGGTTGTCGTGCAGCTCGCCGGGCAGATTGAGGTCGGCGCACACCAGACACTGGCCGATGCAGGCGACCAGCTCCTCGAACGCATAGGCGTTGTCGCCGAACTTCTTGCCGAACTCGCGGTTGAGGCGCTGCGGCGCGCCCGAATAATGGACATATTCGTGCGCGAGCGTGCTGACTAAATGATCGTCCGAGCGAAACGCGCCGCGCTGCGGTAGCTGGATATAGTCGCCGATCGGCGAATAGAATGCCTGATCGCCGCCATGCCGCACGGTCGCCGGCAGGCCTCCGAAGAAGGCATCGATCGCGGCGCGGTGCCGGCTCTCGATGCGCGGTTCGGGCGGTGCGGGCACCGGATAATAATACGCCGGGAGACGTAGGGTAGGCCGGGTGGCGTCTCGTTGAGAACGTCCCTCGGCCCCCCTCCGAACCGGACTTGCACCTTTCAGCGCATCCGGCTCTCCACCTACGTCAGAGTTGCAATTGTCGCCTATCTGGTAGC
>Ga0302136_1000189_pt1 | contig 31548 bp, 25 predicted proteins | sample CBN3_20m_MG_FD_203116 | JGI IMG/M metagenome (GOLD analysis project Ga0302136, IMG submission 203116) | Marine microbial communities from Western Arctic Ocean, Canada - CBN3_20m | ecosystem: Environmental > Aquatic > Marine > Oceanic | place: Canada: Western Arctic Ocean | collected 2017-09-15
GACTGCCGTCAGCGAGCACCGGACCGTCTCCCATAAGGTCTAGTACACTTTTCAATGAAGCAAGTGATTCCGAACTGGCTCTAAAGGGGGATACCGGACTAAATTGCAATCCTAAAGCGAACCCCTTCATTTCAGACCAGTGTTTTGCCAAGGTGGTAAAATTGCCGCCATCGGCAAAGCTACCGCTCTCGAAATTACTCATATCGGATCTAACATCGTTAATATAGTGCACGACTGTCGCAGCTAAACACTGCTCCCAGGTTAAGGAAACGGTTGTGATTGCCGTTTGAAGCGCCTCGGCACCCGTCGCGGTTAAAACGCCGGTCTCAGCGCCATCTGCTAGTACTTTTCTGCCCGCAATAAACGCATCCATGATTTCTTTGGAAAAATCAGTCGGCGTCGTATTGCTCGCTGTGCCCCGGTCCCGTTTGGCACAATTCTGAGAAGCCGCAAAATTGTACTCACTCCGCAAATCAATTTGGCCATCGCCATTTGAATCGCTATAGCCATTGCTATAAGCGTCACGCCCACCTTTGCCGGCCGCCTCGTCGTCGATGTAATCGTTATTATCTCTCGCGGCACCGTAGTAACCAAAGGCTTCATCAAAATCATGCTCAGCGGCAGTATAATTTTTTGAATCGCCTTCTCTGGTGCCAATCAGACTCGCAAAATCAGTTTGAAAGTAATCATTGGTACCCTGAGAAAATGTCACCGCCCCAATCAGAAACTTCTGCAGGAGCTGTCGGTAGTCACGACCCAATGCATCCAACGTCGGCGCCTCAATTAAAGTAGCAGGATTATCTACGGTTGCTATCACGACACCCACACCATCGCTAGCGTTAGAGGCAACCCTCGTAATCCATAAATTAACCAGATCAATCGGAATGCCGCTGGTGGTGAGCCCATCTTCCCATCCGAAAAAATCATCCCCAATGAGTCTTGATGTCTCGCCACCCCCTAAACCGTTACCACCGGCTATCTTGCCATTAAGGTTCTTGCCCGTTGAAACATCGCCAAAGTTCGGACCAGGGATCACGGTCTCGCCGCCTTTAAGCGTAAAACCGTGCGGGGTGTCATCAACGCCATCGCCTGTAACAAAAAACTGAAGCTCAGAATTGATGGCATCCGACTCACCCGCGCGCTCAGACAAACCCACCAACGAATCGACCAGTCTGGATATCAACAGCTGGCGAGCTGTCTGTCCGGTATAACTAACGCCTGAAGCTTCGGTATCGTAAACGCCCTTAAAATTATAGGACGTCGGTAGCGCCGCACAGGCGTCGCCCAATGTATTGCCATCCACATCTGCTTGATCGGCATTAGGCGTATCAACACAGTTATCTGCATTATCACCGACACCGTCACCGTCGGTATCAACGGACTCATCCGCATCATTAGGAAACGCATCGGCATTGTTACCAACCCCATCACCGTCACTGTCGAGGGTTTCATCGCCATCATTCGGGAATGCATCAGCATTATTTCCAATACCGTCACCATCCGAATCAGTCGTCTCACTCGAATTCGCTGGAAATGCATCCTGCAAATCTGAGACGCCGTCACCATCGGAGTCTGTTGGACCGTCACTTCCGCCACCACAGGCCGTTATAAGCAAGGTCATACCCACCAAAAATACGCTTCTGAATTCAATTGCCAACAAAATAATCCTCCTTAATCTTAATACGAATGATTCTCATTAGCGTACACTAATCTAAATGAGAATCATTCGCAACAAATAAAAAGGGTCTTTGAATGATTGGTGAAAATTTCAAAATGCGTTACCCGACGACCCAACAAGATTCATTCTATTGGGCCCAGTGCCCTTAAAATGAGGAGGATGATTGCAATTCGACGTGCACAACAGGCGCCGCTTGCTACGAAGGATGCTCGATGCAGCATCGGGCCTTACACCATCTGCGCCATCCCGCATGATCAACGCAATCTCAATGCCAAACACAATCGAATGTCTGGCATACTACTGACACGGTAATCAAAAGCTCTGACTTATGGCGCAGCACAGCATTCTCGATCTAGTTCCCATCACCTTTGGCAGCGACGCAGCCTGCGCCCTTGAGCGCAGCAAACAGCTTGCGATCAAGGCAGAATCTTGGGGTTATCATCGGTATTGGGTCGCCGAACATCACAACATGCCCGGCATTGCGAGCTCTGCCACGGCGGTGGTGATCGGTCATCTTGCCTCGGCCACTCAAACCATACGGGTGGGCTCCGGGGGCATCATGTTGCCAAACCATGCGCCGCTGATGGTGGCGGAACAATTTGGCACGCTCGCCACCTTATATCCCAACCGGATTGATCTCGGCATTGGTCGTGCACCCGGCACCGATGGCCTGACGATGCAGGCCTTACGACGAAACCTTGCCGCAAGCGTCGAAGATTTCCCCAGAGACGTGGTGGAACTTCAGCATTACTTAAAGCCCGTCCAGCCTGGCCAACGGGTGAGCGCAACGCCTGGGGCCGGCACCGAAGTGCCAATTTGGATATTAGGCTCAAGTTTGTATGGCGCCCAACTAGCCGCCATGCTCGGCATGCCCTTCGCCTTTGCCTCACATTTTGCGCCCACCTACCTGATGGCTGCGATTCAAACCTATCGCGAGCAATTTAAACCCTCAGAAACCTTGAAGGCGCCCTACGTCATGCTGGGCTTTAATCTGTGCGCTGCGGATACCAACGCGCAGGCGCACTTTTTACGCTCGTCCTCGCTGCAATCCTTTGTGAACCTTAGGCGCGGCGCGCCCGGACCCCTGCCAGAACCCATCGAGGGATTTGAAGCGAGTCTGGCACCTGCTGAGCAACAGATGGTTGAAGCCATCGGTCAATGCTCGGCGGTTGGCGATCTGGCAACGGTTCAGGCCCAGATCGGCGCCTTTCTTGCGCAAACCGGGGCGGATGAACTGATGCTGGTGTCATCCATTTTCGATCCAGAACAGCGTTTGAAAAGCTATGAGCTTGGCGCAATCGCCATGCAGAACCTCGCGCAGGCCGATGAACCACAGCGGGCGGCGCGCTAAGCTAAATCCGGACCTTCAATTAAGGCATCTTTATGGACCCTTCCCTTGCCGGCAGCCTCATCGTTGTCTTCATTGTTATTCTGATTGCCGTTCTGAGCGCCAAGAAAACGCCTTCTCGAGACAAAGACCCGAACGAAAACCCTTTCCAATAGTCGGCGCACCATTACAAGCCCGCCAAACCAATCTTGTAGAGCCGTTTCGCGTTGGGCAACCCCTGGCCATCAACGGCCGTCAACAGCGCACAAGCAAAATGCTCGGTAACTGAACCCGCCTTAAAACTCCATCGCTCGAAGAATGTCTTCATCCAGGGTATCGATCTTCGGCTGCGTTAAAAAGGAAACGCCAACAAACAAAACAATCGAGGTTACAAACGCCAAAAAGCCTGCGCTGATACCGTAGGGCAGTCCGATGGACGCCACATTGAACACCACATTAATCGAAAGGCTCGACACAATTGCAACGATCGCGCCTTGGTGCGTGGCACCCTTCCAATTCAGCCCAATCGCCAGAACCGGGAAAATCGCGGCCGCAAACGTCGCCCAGCCAATCGTGCCCAACAACGCCACCAAGGTATCGCTCACCAGGGCAATGGTCGCGGCCACAACCGCCAGCACCACGGTTACGATCCGAGCTTTCAACAGCTCGTTTTTGATTTCAGTCGCGCCAAAGGCTTTGGGCATGTCATGAATCAAGGCTGCGGTGCCAACATTTAAAAAGGCATCTGCCGTTGACATAATCGCTGCAAACAAACCCGCAAAGACCACGCCCGCCAGCAACGGACTGGCAAAAACCGATAAGAAAAAGGGTGCAGCTTGATCCGGCCCGGTTAAGGGTTCTGCCTGACCGTCAATCACCAGCGCCCTCATCACCGTGCCAATGGAGATCCAAAGGAGCGCCGCGAACGCATAGCCCATAACCGACACCGGCAAGACAATCCGATTGTCCGCGATCTTTCGGTTCATCATCATTTTGGTCACGAGGTGGGGCTGGCCAGCAACCCCGACACCGAAAATAAACGCCCAGCCCAGACACGCAATAACCCCCGCGGTGCCAAAGGGCATCACCGCTTCGGCATCATCTTGCATAATGACCTGGGTCGCCTCGGTGAAGCCGCCATCGAAGACCTGAGTTGCGGTATAGAGGATTAAAACCCCAGCCACCATCATGATCGCGCCCTGAACCACATCAGTATAAACCGATGCGATGATGCCGCCAGTCACACAGTAAAAAATCAAAACTGCCGAGGACACCACGACACAACTGATCAGGCTGATATCGGCAAACATCACCGTGCCGCCCAGCAAGGATTTCATAACCACCGCCATGGCCAATATCTGAGTCGCAAGATAGCCCATCACGCCCAGAACGATGGTTAAGGCCATCAAAAACCGAACGGCCTCACTTTTATAACGCGCCGCCACCACATCCGGCAGGGAAATCGCATCCCGTAGTTCAGCAATCATCCGAATCCGCTTAGCGACCAAGAAGAACCCTAAGGCATACCCAGTCGTTGAAAGAATGATCATCCAAAATGAACTGACGCCTTGGGAATAGACCAGCCCAGGGCCGCCGACGAAACCAAACCCGCTTAACGTGCTGGAAAAAATCGCCAGCGCGACCACGAGCGGTCCAAGGCTTCTGCCCGCAATAAAAAAATCACTGGGCGAATGGGTTCGACGCATCGCCCAAAGGCCAACTGCAACACAAAACACCATATAGATGACCACTGACGAAAGAATGATCTCTTGCCGAAAGGCTTCCATGAAAAATCCTTTTTTCTTTTAACTTAGTGAATCGAGCATTTTGTTCGGAGCGCTATCACAGCGCCTAATCCTGCGGGGTAACGTGCTAGCGAGCGGGGTACTGCTTAACCAACGCCTGAAATTTCGACTCGTCGTCATCGGACCAGACATAGGCTTTAAAGCCAAAAACGTAGAGCCCTACCAAGCCAAACCCCGATAACCAGATTGCATAGACTTGCCAGGCCGTTGGGTAAGGCCAGCCGGCAACCATCTCGGTTTGACCCGTGACCAAGAAGGCCTCATAGGCCTGATACATCAGGGTCCAGGCCGCCGCGAGGAGCCCAAAAGACGCGGTTAAAAGCACCCAGAAAAGGTTCGAACGCCGATCGGGGCGAACCCCCAAAGCGATCATGCAACAAATCTGAGCCAACACTAACATTTGAAACCAGTAGGCCAAATTCGCAACCGGCATAAAGCGGGCCGCGCCGTCGCCGCCAATGCGCATACTGCTAAACAGGGGATGCGCCAGGCCGCTGGCATTTTCTAATGCTGGCATCATCGCGATCAGCGCCAACAGCAGGCACTGAAGCAGGCCAAAAATTAAGATAACGAGACACAAACGAGATTGATTCAACGCGCTTTCCGAGGTTTTACGGGATTGTACAGATGTTACTGTGTTCAGGGTGCTTAGAACAGTGACCTCAGCGAACGGCCAACACCGGGTAAGGGGTTTCGGGTTTCGGGTTTCGGGTTTCGGGTTTCGGGTTTCGGGTTTCGGGTTTCGGGTTTCGGGTTTCGGGTTTCGATGTTCGATGTTCGATGTTCGATGTTCGATGTTCGATGTTCGATGTTCGATGTTCGATGTTCGATGTTCGATGTTCGATGTTCGATGTTCGATGTTTAGATTTTAGATTTTAGATTTTAGATTTTAGATTTTAGATTTAGGCGGTTGGCGGTGGGGTTATGACTTATGGAATGTTGTGCCTTGACGGGTTGCTTCGATTGAGCTGGTCCGATTGAAAACATACAGGCACCTTTTCAAACAATCGCCAACGCGCTTTCTAGGGATCAAAGCAAATCCAGCTTTGCCACGTTATGCTGCCCCGTTTACAAAAATATCCCCGATAAATCGAGCGCTCGCAGGCCGAATTCGGCTTGCCAGAATTCCCACCAGGAAAGCCCCCTCGCCCCCTCGGGGGCACCCGATGTGACGCAAGCCAGCCAGCCAAAATACCCCGCCTTTTTCAGCTTTGATGCGTTAGCATGAATCCTTTTTAGTCAATCTGCCATGACCCCAGCAACACTGAATCGATCCAAATCTCGCTTGCTTCAAGCTGGATGGTTAACCGTGATTCTCATCGCCCTCAGTGCGGCGGTGGGGCAAGCTTTCGGGCGCTTCAGTTATGGCGTTCTGCTGCCCGCTGTTCGCGACGATTTGGGGATTAGCAATACCTTGGCCGGTCTCATTGGCGGGGCCAATGTTGGCGCCTACCTTTTGGGCACCCTGTTGGTCGCTTGGGCCACCAGCCACTACCGCCTGATCAACGTCATGCGCGCGGGCCTGGTCCTGGCAACGCTGGGTTTGCTATTGGCCAGTCTTTCGAGCTCGCCCTGGCTACTGGCCATGGCCTTGTTCGTGGCCGGCATTGGTGGCGCCTTGCTGTGGATTCCCGCGCCCGTCATCGCAGCCGATGCACTACCGCCTAGTCAGCGCCGTATTGCGGTCAGCGTTATGAGCTCTGGGATCGGGCTTGGCATCATGTTCGTTAGTATCTTGAGCGGCAGTTTGCGGTCATCCCAAGGCGACGGGGCCTGGTCTGAGGTCTATCAAATTCAATTTATTATTGGGTTGGTCCTGCTCGCGCTGGTATTGCTGATTGTCAGGCACCAACAACCAACGCCATCGGGCGGCGCGGGCATTGGCGGCTTTAGCGCGCTGCAACGAATGCCCGGCTGGCTACCGGTGCTTGTGGCCTATTCCACTTTCGGCTTTATGTATTTGCTGGTCCTCGGGTTTTTAACAACACGACTAGAAGACGACAGCTTATGGACCACTCGGGACGCGGCCTCTGCCTTCACCGCCATGGGGTTCGCCATGATTTTCGGTGGCCCGATCTTTGTCACCCTCGCTCAAAAAATCGGGGTTCGCTTGGCCCTTGCAACCGCCTTTGGCCTTTGGCCGATCTGCGTTGGCGTTGTGATAACGGGTTATCCAGCGCCCACCTTGATCGCGTGCATTGGGCTTGGCTTTTTGTTCAGCGCACTCCCCACGTTAATCACCCTCTATGTTGTCGAAAACACGACCGCAAAGGATTATGGGCCCAGCTTTGCCGCCGCAACGCTGGCCTTCGGAATCGCGCAAACGATCTCACCGCCGGTCGGTGGCTACATCGCGGATCTAACCGGGTCCTTCACGCTCGTGTTCTTGCTCGCCGCACTCATGAGCAGTATTGGTTTACTCGCCGCGCTACAATTGCCTCGCGGTCAGCCGTAATCAAGCGCTTTTGCAGGAACTGGGGCCGCAACCCATTCCCCGCAAAAACCACACGGCATCAATCACAATCCCGGCAAGGAATCCGCCGGGGCGTGAATATGCGCCGAAAACCAGCGTGTGCAGTCTTTATCCTGAAAATTTTACTCACCGATTTTTGTGATAATCGAAATCGGCTGCCATGAGACCAGGCCTGAAACCAAGCCGAGGTCTGAAAACGGACCTTAGCGCCATCAAACTCGTTGCAACCAGCCGCCTTATCGGCCATTCAATCAGCGCCGCTCAAACCATCTTAGATTTGAGCAGGTCGGCGCCGGTAGGACTCGGCAGGCGTCATTACCGGCGCCAACACAAATCCGGCTCAGGCCACCCTCACCGTTAAGGCCGGGTCGCTCAAATTCCAACCCGTGGCCCGACTTGATGCTGACCGGCCTTAAGGTTATGGTGCCGGATCATAAATTTTTTGGAGCAATCTGATGGCTGAAGCTTGGATTATTGACGCATGTAGAACGCCTCGGGGCATTGGCAAGAAAGGCAAAGGCGCCCTTGCAGACGAACACCCCCAACACCTTGGTGCCGCGGTACTCAAAGCCTTGCAGGAACGCGTCGGGTTTGACACGGCGGACGTCGACGACATCATCTTCGGCACCAGCTCGCAGCGCGGTACCCAAAGCGGTGACTTAGCGCGCATGGCCGCGCTGGATGCAGGCTATGACGTTAAAGCCAGCGGCGTCACGCTCGATCGTTTTTGCGGCTCAGGCATCACATCGGTCAATATCGCAGCCGCTAACATTATGGCCGGTATGGAAGATTTGACCATTGGCGGCGGTACCGAAATGATGTCGCTCGCCGGTTCTGGTGGCGGCAAGGGTTCACCGTTTCTCGATAATGACAATTTCCGTTTGCGTGATGTGCACCCACAACCCCATCAGGGCGTTTGCGCCGACACCATCGCAACCCTTGAGGGTATTAGCCGTGAAGATCTGGACACCCTCGCTTTGGTTTCCCAACAGCGCGCCGATCACGCCATTAAAAATGGCCACTTCGACAAATCCCTCATCACGGTTTACAAAACAGACGGTTCCATCGCACTAGATCATGAAGAGTTCCCACGCCCACAGACCACCCTCGAAGGCCTGGGTCAATTGAAACCCTCCTTTGAAGTGATTGCCGACATTGAACTCGATGAGCAAGGCACCACCTTTCGAAAGCTGGTGAAGCAAGCGTATCCGGACCTTCAGATTCAGCATTTCCATCACGCGGGTAATTCGTCCGGTGTGGTCGATGGCGCAGGCGCGGTGCTGTTGTCGTCGCCCGACTACGCCAAAGCGCATGGCCTGAAGCCTCGAGCGCGGATTGTGGCCATGTGCAACATGGGCGACTCACCGACCTTGATGCTGAACGCCCCTGTGCCCGCGGCAAAGAAGGTCCTTCAAAAAGCCGGCATGTCGATCAGTGATATCGATTTGTTTGAAATCAACGAAGCCTTCGCAGTGGTTGCCGAAAAGTTCATCCGCGACTTAAACCTTGACCGCGACAAGGTCAACGTTAATGGTGGCGCGATGGCATTGGGTCATCCGATTGGCGCCACAGGGTCTATGCTGATTGGCACCGTGCTGGATGAGCTTGAACGTCGGGATCAGCAGTTCGGATTAGTTACCATGTGCGCCGCTGGCGGTATGGCGCCGGCCATCATTATCGAGCGCATCTGATCCATTGGATGCTCGCGGCGTGGTCTCGTTTTTGTTCTGACAGGAACGGTGGCCCCGCCAGCTTTCCGGGCATTGATCACCTTTGACCCTCGGCGACCCTCGGCGACCCTCTGGTTTGCCGAGGGTTTTTATTGCCTTTTTGCTCGCCAGCGTAGCAACTGCCCCAAAATGGCGGGGCTGGCGCACGCCTGTCGGGGCACCTTTGAGCCCGTTCCGCAGCACATGACCCAAGAACCCGCCTGCCGCGCACCTTTGAATTAACAGAACTTTGGCGCGTCCCACGATCCAGCAAGCGTTCAACGGCCAAGGTCTTCATAACCCAACGGTTACCGCATGGATCCTCCGTAAAAGCGGATCTCGTTGATCATGGCTTTACGTCGTTCTGGCTATAACGCCCCATCACCATCAGGGAATAGCTTTCAATTCCGGGTTCAAAACGACACCATGGGCACGGCACGGCATCAACCCTAATCAACCATCCAACGAGGCCCAAAACCATGAACGATCTTAGATTTGACGGACAAGTGGCACTTGTGACCGGTGCTGGACGCGGACTGGGCCGGGCGCATGCGCGATTACTGGCGGCCAGAGGCTGCACTGTTGTGGTTAACGATTTGGGCAGCGCCTTTGATGGCACCGGATCTGCAACAGGTCGTGTGGCAGACGAAGTCGTTGCGCTGATTCAAGCTGAAGGCGGTAATGCCACCGCCAATTATGACTCGGTGGAGAATGGTCAAGCGATCGTTGATGATGTGATGGCAACCCACGGCCGCCTCGATATTGTCATTAATAACGCGGGCATACTAACCCCAGAGGTTTGGTCCGAACTCACGCTTGAATCTTGGCAACGCACGCTCAACGTCAACTTAACCGGCGTTTTCTCGGTCATGAAGGCGGCCTGGCCCGTCTTCGTTGCACAACAATACGGGCGCTGTATTGTGACGTCTTCGCCCGCGGTCTATGGCGCCGGGGTTGCCGCCTACGCCGCCAGTAAAGCCGGGGTCATTGGGCTCGCCAATTCGCTACAATTCGAAGCCAAAAAACTGAAACTCGACATCAAATGCAACATTCTGATTCCCCAAGCCGATACTCGGATGACTCAAGACTTTGGCGCCGCTGTGGACGCGCGCCGAGTTCAGCAAGGCAAGCCGGCCGGCCGCAAGGCGCCAGCGGAAGTCATGCAGCGCCTGTCACCCGATAAAGTCTCGGCAATGGTGGTCTGGCTGGCACATCAAGACTGCCAAGCCGAAGCCAGCATTCATGAAGCGGGCGGGGGTTATTTTGCCCGCCTGAATTGGGCCCGTTCTGCGCCGTTGTTTGCAACCGAAAAGGAGGGCGTTACAGAAGCCCCACTGCCCGAAAACATCCGCGATGGCGAAGCCACCTTGGCTGACTTTGCCGGTGGCGATCATCCCATCTCGGGCGATGGGTCAATGGGTGCACCCAATGCGTTAGAGCAGGTCTTTGGCCATCTGAAATGAGCGCCAGAGCAATAGCCTACAGGGGGGTTCGATTTTTACTGGGCGCTCAGCGCGAGCGATGATCCCGACGTGATGGCGCCTTCAACACCATCACGAGATTGATCGTACTCAAGACTCGTTAAACAGGTTGATGCGGCCGCCATCAATGACCAGGTCGTGACCATTGACGAAGCCACCGGCATCCGAGGCAAGATACAGCGCGCCCTGCGCAATATCATCGGCAATCCCAGAGCGCTTTAAAGGCGTTGCTTTAGCAAGATTGGCCTGGAGCTTAGCCATTTTTTGATCGTTTTCTTCAGGGGTTAAGGTATTGGCTCTGGCGGAGCCGCCCCAAAATATGGGCGTTGCAATGGCGCCGGGCGAGATACAGTTCACCCGAATATTTTCAGGCCCTAATCGAACCGACGCGAGGCGCGTGTAATGGGTTAACGCCGCCTTTATCGCGGAATAGATTAAATCGCCTTGGTTATCTCGAATCGCCGCAATACTCGAATTATTAATGATCACGCCGCCCCCTCTTGCGCGCAGCAGTGGGATGGCATGCTTCATGCCCAGCACAGCACTGGAAAATAGCAACTCGGTCGCGTAGATGATGGCCTCAGCCTCAACCGAGTCGACCATTCCGCGGGTCGGGCCACCGGCATTGTTAAACAAGATATCCAAGCCACCAAATTGCGCAACGGCAAAGGCAAGCGTGCGTTCAATATCCGCTTCTTGGGTCACATCCGCTCGAATAAATCGGCAACGCTCGCCCAACCGCTTCGCTAAGGCTTCGCCTTTATCTTCAGACCGTCCGCAGATCACAACCTGTGCGCCTGCTTCAACAAAGCGCGCGGCAGTGGCCTCGCCGATGCCACTGGTCCCGCCGGTGATCACCGCAACTTTTTCTGCTAATTGTTGGCTCACGCTAATCGCTCCTTGTACTGCAATGGTTGAATGATCTGTTGTTGGCTTGACAGCCCTTGCGGGCGCTAACTAGGCGCTAACTAGGTGCTCGCGCTTTAGGCGCATTCCGACAGGCTGTCGCCCAGCGCGCTCATCAAGGTGGTCACTTCCTGCTCTTTCACCACAAAGGGTAGGCCCAATTGGATGGTATCCCCGCCATAGCGAACATAGAACCCTTTCTTCCACATCGACATCGCGACCTCAAACGGTCGTCTAAGCGGCTCGCCTTCATAGGGCGCGAGGGTTAAACCACCTGCTAAACCGTAATTGCGAATGTCCACCACACGCGGCGCGTTGCCAAGCTCATGAATGGCTTTTTCAAACACGGGGGCAATCGCCTGCACCCGCTCAATCATCGATTCGTCTTCAAGAATTTTCAGCGCCGCGAGCCCCGCAGCACACGCGAGCGGATGCGCCGAGTAAGTGTAACCATGGGGTACCTCCAGGGCATACGCCGGCGCTTTGGTGTCCATAAAGCAATCGTAGATGCCCCGTTTCACCACCACAGCCCCCATAGGCATGGCGCCATTGGTGAGCTGCTTTGCGACATTGATGATATCAGGCGTGACCCCAAACGCCTCAGAGCCGGTATTGGCGCCCATACGACCAAACGCGGTAATCACCTCGTCAAAGATCAGCAGGATGTCGTGCTGATCACAGATTTCACGCAGCCGTTTCAGGTAACCCACTGGCGGCGGGAAGACGCCAGCAGAACCCGCGAGCGGCTCGACAATCACCGCCGCAATGTTCGAGGCATCATGCAGGGCAATCAGATCGAGCAGGTCATCGGCACGCTCTGCACCTTTGTCCGGTATACCTGGCGTAAAGGCATTTTCAGCCAGCCAGGTATGCCGCAAATGATCCGAGGCAATGCCCTCGCCAAAACTCGCTTTATTGCCACCAATGCCGCCAACAGAAATGCCGCCGAAATTCACCCCGTGATAGCCCTTGGCCCGGCCGATCAATCTGGTTTTACCCGCCTGACCTTTTGCCCGCCAATAACCTCGCGCAATTTTGAGCGCGGTATCAGCCGCTTCAGACCCCGAGCCGCAGAAGAAAACCCGATCGAGTCCGGCCGGCATGAACTGCGTAATCCGTTCGGCCAGCTCAAAGGCCCCTCTATGGCCAAACTGAAACGTTGGGCTAAAGTCTAAGGTCTCGGATTGCTTGGCAATGGCTTGATTGATCGCTTTGATGTTGTGGCCAAAACCGCAGGTCCAGAGGCCCGACAAACCATCAAAAATTTTGCGGCCATCCCCATCCGTGTAGTAACAACCATCGGCGGCCGTAATCATTCTTGGGTCCGCTTTAAATTGACGATTGCCGGTAAAGGGCATCCAATAGGCATCAAGCTGCGCTTGCGTCAGGCCCGTCTTTGATTCATCCATTATGATTCTCCTTTACCCGTGCCCGACGCTTTGATCACGACCGCCCTGACCTTCACCTTTTGAGCAATCTTCTCGCATGTTGTCGACAAAATATAGAGGCCCTTGTGCACAGTTTATTCACGGCCGTTATTTATCCCGGCGTCGAACTGCACTATGATCATTTTTTAAATTTTTCGACAATTGATTCATGCTTTTTGTTTTACGCTTACTCATCACAATCTTGCTCTGCTCGGGCGCGCACAACAGCTTCGCCGACGACAATGAGGCCATCTATGCGCTCGAGAAAGACATTCTCACCGCAAGGCTACAAGGTAACTACCCACAGGCCTTACTGCTGTGCGCGCAGCTTAAAGCCATCCCGGCAGGCGAAGCACTCGGCATCGCTTTAGAGCTCGACACCCAACTCACGGCCTTATCCTGGGATGCTCGAAAAAGCGTCAAGACCGAGGACATGGTGAATCAAACGGACCGGCTCATTCGCGGGTGTGACCAAAAGCGATCCAAGCTCACTGCAGATCAGTTTTTTCTGTGTGGCCGTGGCCATTTTGCTCGGGCTTATTTATCGGCCATGGATGGTAAATTCTATGCTGCCGGCACCCATGGCAGTGATGCCATCGAAGCCTTTGAAGCCGCCTTGCAGCGAGACCCAACCCTCACAGACGTGAAGCTACCCTTGGGCATGGCTTATTTTTACGCGGACCACCTCCCGGCATTCGCGAAATTCGTAGCGCCGGTGCTTTGGTTTATTCCCAAGGGTAATTCAGATAAAAGCTTGCCCTATATTCAAGCAGTCATGGCCAGTAACGGCGCCTATGCGGATGCGGCAAGGTTCATCTACAGCGACCTGATCACGCAACAAGCCCCCGAGCTGATGGATCAAGCGATCCACGAACTGCAAGGGCTCACCGAGCGCTATCCCATGAATCCCCGGCTTCATCTCGCGCTCGTTTCGAGCTACGCCTACAGTGAGCAATGGGCGGCGGCCTATGACGCTTTAGGGCACCTGCGGGCGCATGCCGAACCCGATAGTGACTTTCAAAGTGTCGGCCATATCTGGGCAATCTACAGTTTAAAATACTTAAACCGGCCGATACCGCCTGCGCTGCAACAGACGTTGTTGACCATCGAAACCAGGCACATTCCAGGCTGGGCCGTTGATTGGTTCACTCTGGCGCAGGGTCTGGTGCTGGATTTTCAACAAGATCGGCCCGGCGCGATCCAAAAATATCAAGCGGTGCTCGCCAGTCAAAACAACTTTAATTCTGGTTGGTTGCTCGATTTGGCGAAAACCGGACTGGATGAAACCTTATTTCCTACGGACCCCGCGGGCTAGATTCCGCTTGATAAAGGCGCAGCAGATAGCTCCGCCAGAGTTCATATTGCTGCTCTAGATTACCGGTAAGTTCCAGCACCTGACCTTCAACCTTACCCAGCGTTGGCGACAATGCCCGCACCAAAGACTCCGCCATTTCACTGAGCTCATCTTCGTTGTGTTTATAATCCTGATAGCGTTTATAGGTTGATAGCATCAGATTAAAATCGGACGCAGCGCGTCGCTGAACACGTGAACTTTTATCGCCAAGGCTCGTATTGTAATCTTCAAACTCGTATTGATACTGTCGCCATAACCGGTAGGGCAGCCTCATCTGCAGATAGATCAACCGATACTGCTCATCCATGGCATCAATAAATTGATACTCGCTATCCCGGATGCGTTGCACCCGAGCATACATTGGGTCGGACGATGCCGGCAGACCCTGCACCTGAAGCAGACCCTCCGCGTTCACCGCCAAATAGCCCGCAAACCCTTCCGGCGACAGCGTATGCGCGTAGCGCAGTAGTGCGGCATCATTCAGGCGCTGTCGTTCCTGATCCGTCAAAATCGTTAAGGCATCCGCCAAACGGTTGGCAATGCGGATCATAATGGGCCGGTAGGGGTCCGGTCCTACTATCGCAGTCTCGGTATAGGCAGTGCTTGCAATGCCTTGGGCAAAGCGTTCATCCAGCCACACCCTGCCCAGCGCATCACGACACTGAAGCTGAAGTTCAAGCTTGGCCGCATTTGCGACCAGTACCTCGCCTTGGCAATTGAGTTCTGCGGTTGCATCCACGCCTGGGGTCACGCGAACGGCGCCCCAAAAGCCACTGTCCGTGAGCGTGGTCTTGAGCAAATACGGCAAGAAGCGTTGCTCGGCGACCAACAACTGAGCGCGCACCGGACTGATTGATCGGTCCCGATTGGTAAACGGCGTCAGGCTCAGGTTCAACCCGGTGCGCGCAACCGCGTTTTGTGAAAATCGTTTCAGTGTCTCCGACTCGACCGGACTCGGCACGGGCGCGGGCTTGGGGGCCGATGCGCAGCCGGTTACCAGCAACACAATAAGCCAAACTCTAATCATCAAACGAACCGTTTAAGGTACATACTTTGCCCTTACCCAAGGTGTACTGACATTGAATGCCGTTCGTCACCGGCTCAAACGGTTGATAGACCCGGCTGACCGAAAAGGCCTGGGACACGCCATCCGCGGCAACGGTGGTTGCAATACTCAAGCGATCACCGCGTTCAGAGAGAATCAACCGGTGCTCGATGCCGAAACCACCCGGAAAGCCCAACCAGAAGACCAAGGCCCGGTCACTCATCCGGCAGCGGCTATAACCGAGGTTCTCGGCGGCCTCAGCTAAACCGCCAATCTCACAGCGCAGACTAAAATTATCATCCCGGTCAACGTACAAGGTGCTGCCCTGCATTCTGACGTTCAAAACTGAGGTTCGGGTAATTTGTTCGCCCAGGCGGCCTAAATTCACCAGCCCCCGAAGATCATCAACGGCTTGCAGCGGCGTTTCACCGATTCGATTCTGGCCACTGGCCAGACGTCGTTGATGATCGCTGAGCGTGACCTCATACAGATACCGCAGTTTGTCATTGGGACGCTCACTCGCCGAAAAGTCCACTTCCCAATGACCCAGGTATTCAGAAAACTCGGGCGCATCGCTACCCAAAAGGGTGCACGGCAGCATACCCGCCCATAAAAAACAGGCAATGCGCTGCAAAGAACTCGAAGGGGTCATCTGAGCCAAACCAATAAAACCGGACAAAAGTCCACCCTAATGCTTTTCCCAAGGGCTTGATCTACTATCAGAGCTTGTCCACAACCATGGCCGATACACATCATGCAATTTCCGCTTGAGGGACTCAAAGTCCTCGATTTTTCGAGAGTGCTTGCCGGGCCATTCGCTGGCAGAATGTTATCCGACCTGGGTGCAGACGTCGTCAAGATCGAACCACCCGAAGGCGATGTTACCCGATATTGGGGCAAGGTCATTGCCCACTTGCCCGGCTACTATCATCAACAAAATGCGGGCAAACGTAATGTTTGTATCGATCTTAGGCATCCAGCGGCTAAGGCGCTGGTCAATGCCTTGGTGGCTGAAGCCGATATCCTCATTGAAAATTACCGACCCGATGTCATGGCCCGGCTCGGGATTGGCTACGAAGATCTCAGCCGGATCAACCCAAAACTCATCATGCTGTCGATTAGCGGTTTTGGTCATAATGGCCCGGAATCCCGCCGGCCCGCGTATGCGCCGGTCATTCATTCCGAGGCAGGACTCATCTTTCGGAGCCACCAAGAGGCCGCGAGCCAACAAACAGATCCGCATTTCCAGGACCTACCCTTGTCGGTTGCCGATACCAACGCCTCGTTGCACGGGCTGATCGGGGTGCTCTCTGCGGTGATCTTAAGAAACCAAACGGGCTTGGGTCAACACATCGATATCGCGATGATCGATGCCACCATCGCCACCGACGACAAAATGCATTATGACCTTGAAGCCTCGGGGGGCACCGGCCCCATGCGCAATGAAATCTATACCTTGCCCTTTAGCGCGGTCTTGATCTCAACGGACTTTCGGCTTTTGTTCAAACTTCTGGTCGATAACGGTCACCTAACCGACCCCAGCCCAAAAGACGCAAGCCTTGAAGAAAAAATTCGGCTGCGGCGCGATGCCGTTCATGAACTACTGCAGGCGCAAACCACGGAAGCCGATTTTGATGCGTTGATGGGTTCGATCAATGTCGCTTGGGGCACCGTGCGCGACCCAGCCCTGATTCGGCAACAGGCAACCGTCGCCCACCGGGGGAGCATCGTTGATATTGATGATCGCGCCGGCGGAGTTCGCCCTATTACGCAATCGCCGTATCGGTTTTCCAATGCAAAAAGTGGTGTGCGCGGACCTGCGCCGCATCGCGGTGAACACAACGATGACGTCTTAAACGAATGGTTGGCCTTGCCGGAGGAGGCGATCACAGCCCTGGCGGACCAGGGCGTTCTCTTATCCGATGCCAATGACCGGGCTAATAACGCTTAGGCGTTCGGTCTCACCAGGTATTTCTCACCGGTCGCTTGCTTGGCATAGCCCTCAAGATGCGCCTGCGACAGCATCTCGGCTAATGAAATCTCGCAGGTATAGTGACTGGCAAAGGTTGTGGTGATTTCATCGGCGACTCTTTGTCTGAGCGCATTCGCGCCAGCTTGACCAATTTTTTGCAAGAATGGTGTGAGCAACCAGCCCCCTAAGCCCCAAGCCATACCAAAGGCTCGGTTCAAGGTTGTTGGCGCACGGTCGAGCCCACCATAAATATAAACCTGCTTATAGGTTGTCGACCCATACCCTGAAAACCCTTCCATTTTAGAGCTCTGCGCGATCTCCATGGCGGTTAAAATCTGCCCCGATAGGGTACCGCCACCGATTGCATCAAAGCCTAGCGTGGCGTTACTTTGCGTCAGCGCACTCACAAGATCCCCCATAAAACCAGGATCACTCGAATTCAACGCGTGCTCTGCCCCGATGCCCTTTAGCAGGTCAACGTGTTCTTGTTTGCGAACGACATTGACCAACTCAACCCCATCTTTCAAGCAGATTTTAACGAGCATCTGTCCCAAATTTGAAGCCGCGGCGGTGTGTAATAAAGCGGTGTGTCCTTCCTGACGCATGGTCTCGACCATGCCTAAGGCTGTGAGCGGGTTCACAAAACAAGATGCGCCTTGCTTCGCCGACACGCCCTCGTTCATCAACAAACACTGGCTCACTTTCAGAACCCGATATTGCGAGTACATGGCGCCGCCTAAGACCGCGACGGTTTTGCCCATCAATTGCTGGGCCGCATCGCTGGCACCGGCCTGAACAACCACGCCGGCGCCTTCATTACCTGCGGGCATTGAATGACCGGCTCTGGCGGCGATATGCCTTCGCATTGCTTCAGGCACCATTGCTGTCACCGTGGGCAAGCCATCGACCTCACCATAGGTCGCTGAGGCCATATCGGCTGGCCCGAATAGAAGGCCCAGGTCGGATGGGTTAATGGGGGCAGCCTCGACCCGAACGAGCACTTCATCGTCCTTAGGATCTGGGAAATCGGCATTGACCAAGGAAAGGGTTAATTCGCCTTCCGCACTAATACACGTTTGAAACTGCAAGCCTTGCTCAGCCATGTTCGTTACTCCCTTCAAGTGTTCTGTCAAAATTAATCTGTAGGCTGAGAACCCTACGCGGTTCGCCTGATTCGATCAATGGTTTCATCGCTAACGAAACCTAAAACCGTTTTCAGCGTGCTAATCGATCGTAAACGCCCGCCTATTGATTAGGATATTTTCCAAGTTGCTCGTCAATGGCCTCGATTGCACATCACGTTACAACCAATGCTAGGATACTGCTTCGATTCAATGGCCTGGAGAACATCCAATGACCCAAGATATCTACGTCGCCGCCGGCGTGCGATCCGCACTCGGGAATTTTGCCGGGACCCTCAAAGACAAACCCATGACCGAGCTGGCCTCGGAAATTGTGCAAAGTTGTATTAAACGATCGGGCACGGACGCGGCTGAATTTGATCACCTGGTGTTCACCGCAACCTGCCCAACCGACAAGGATTCGCTGTTCGCGGCCCGGGTGGTCGGGATGAAAAGTGGCCTGCCAGCAGAAGCCGGCGCGCTGGATGTGTCTCGCGCCTGCGCCAGTGGCCTGCAAGCCATCCTGGCGGCGGGCCAGCAGATCGCAACCGGCCACAGTCATTTGGCCATCGCGGCGGGTGCCGAAATGTTCAGCCGTGCGCCCTTTGCCGTGACAACCAGCCGGTGGGGACAGGCCCGCGGTCATCAGCAGCTCGAAGATATGCTCGAGTGGTGCTATCGCTGCCCGTTTTCGCTCGAATACATGGGTGATACCGCAGAGAACCTCACCGAGAAATATGGCTACGAACGGGCACCGATGGATGAATATGCGCTGCAGAGCCAAGAACGCGCCTTGGCGGCGATTGACTCCGGATTTTTAGGACGCCAGATCCAACCGGTTATGGTGCCCAGCGGACGATCCCAAGTTGAGTTTGCGATCGATGAGTCGCCCAGAGCCGGACTTACCCTGGAAAAACTGGCCAGCCTAAAGCCCGCCTTTAAGGAAAATGGCAAAGTGACCGCTGGCAACTCATCCGGGGTGACCGATGGCGCAGCCGCCATGGTGGTCGGCAGTTTAGATCGAATGCGTGCGTGCGGGGTTGCGCCTGTCGCGAAGATCGTTGATTGGACGGTGGTTGGCGTTGAGCCGAGCCTGATGGGTCATGGCCCAGTGCCCGCGATCTCGCAACTGCTCAAGCGAGTCGATCTTGGCATCAACGATATTGATTATTTCGAAATCAATGAAGCTTTCGCCGTGGTGAACTTGCATGCAGAAGCACAACTGGGCATCACCCGGGATCGGCACAATCTGTATGGTGGCGGCATCTCGGTTGGGCATCCGCCCGGTGTGACCGGGCTTCGAATGATGCTGAATGCAACCCAGCACTTACACGACACCGGCGGGCGTTATGCGATCCTGTCGATGTGTCTGGGCGCAGGCCAAGGCATGGCGATGCTGATTGAAAATGCGGCCGCGCTCTAAAACTGGCGAACGCTAAGCGGGCGGTTAATCGACCACCTCGTAACAAGGTTTTGCATTGTCGATCGGTAGCGTCAGACGCTTCTGGTCTACAAAGTCCTGTAAGAGTTCCGCCAGCGGCGTCATGATCTCTTTATCGCCGCGCAGTTGGAACGGGCCGTGGGCTTCGATTTGCGCCAACCCTTGCGCTTTGATGGAGCCTGCGACAATGCCGGAAAATGCTTTGCGTAACTCAAAGCTTAAGTCGGCCGCGGACTGCGCCCGAGTGAGATTGAGCGCCGCCATGGATTCATGAGTCGGCACGAACCGGGTTTGTAATGCTTCAGGCACCTCTAGGGACCAATTAAAGTAGTAGGCATCCCCTCGCGCTCGCCTGAATTTTCTCACTTTTCGAATGCCATCTAAAACCAGCTCGGCGGCGGCTTCGGCATCGCCGATCACAATGGTGTAGAGCGACCGGACCGACTCGCCGAGGGTTTGCACCAAAAAGGCATCGATCTTTTCAAAATAAGTGCGCGCACTTTCGGGACCCGTAAAGATTAAGGGAAACGGCAATTGACGGTTGTGATCCCGCAGGAGTAAGCCCACCAAATAAAATATTTCCTCAGCGGTGCCCACCCCGCCCGGGAACACCACAAAGGCGTGCCCAATCCGCACAAACGCCTCTAAGCGCATTTCGATATCGGGCAGGATCACCAGCTCGTTCACAATGGGGTTCGGCGGCTCGGCACCAATAATGCCAGGCTCCGAGATACCCAGATACCGACCGGTCTTAATACGCTGCTTGGCATGCCCAATGGCAGCCCCCTTCATAGGGCCCTTCATGGCGCCATCACCGCAGCCAGTACAAATATCTAACCCGCGTAAGCCCATTTGATAGCCTACATCTTTGGTATATTCGTATTCTCCCCTTGGGATACTGTGTCCGCCCCAACACACGACAACCTTGGGGGACGTATCCGTCTTCAACACATTGGCATTTCTGAGAATATCAAATACGCCGTGGGTGAAGCCATCACCGGGCGGGAGCTCGGTTTGTATATAGGCGTTCACATAGAGGATATCCCGGAGTACCGCGAACAAGTGTTCTCGGATGCCCGTCAATATTTTGCCGTTTACAAACGCCGTATCAGGCGCCTGCTTTAATTCCAATCGAATACCTCGGTCCTCTTGAAGCAATTCGATCTCAAAATCAGCAAAGGCTGCCAACATCCGACGCGGGTCCGCCGGGTCGGATCCGGTGTTGAGCACCGCCAGTGAGCAATTGCGATAGAGGTGATAAAGGCCGGTTTGGGAGCTGTCAAGCAATCGAGAGACTTCGCGCTTTGACAACACATCCAGCTGCCCCTTGGGACTCAATTTAATATTGACGCGCGCCATCAAGACTCCTTATCCACGGTGACCTAATCCTGCCTGGTGTAAACCACCTGGCCGTTCATTACGGTCTTAAGCACTTTGGTTTGAAGAATCTCTGCGACTGGGATCGTCATAATGTCCCGATCCAAAACCACGAAATCAGCGACCATTCCCGGCGCGAGGGTGCCTTTGAAATTTTCTTCAAAGGCGCCAAAAGCCGGGTTGATTGTATCCGCCTGCAGGGCCTCAATGCGCGTTATCTTTTGCTCAGGCTCAAACCCGCCCTCTGGCGCGCCCTGTAGGGTCATTCGCGTCACCAAAGCATAAAAGGATGCAAAGGGGTCCGCCGGTTCAACCGGTACATCCGTGCCATTCACTAAGACCGCGCCGGAGTCGATCAAACTACGCCACATATAGGCGCCCGATTCAATGCGTGCCGCACCCAACCGGTCGATGGCCCAAGGCCGGTCTGAACTCATATGAATGCCCTGAACGGATGGGATGATGCCCAAGCGCGCGAACCTCGGAATATCGCTGGGGTGAATATGTTGCGCGTGTTCAACCCGAAACCGAACGCCGCGGTCGCGTCCATCAAACAAGGCCTCAAAAATATCCAACACTTCGCGATTGGCGCGATCACCAATGGCATGAATCGCGATTTGAAAGCCATTGCGATAAGCCAAATGACTGATATCCCGCATCTCACTAATGGGCATTGTGGGCAACCCACTGTGCCCTGCCCGATCGCGATAGGGCTCGAGCAGCCAAGCCCCTCTGGAACCTAACGCGCCGTCGGCCACCAATTTGATGCTGCGCACAGTGAGCAATCGATTGCCCGCATTAATCATCGGCCCGCGCTGCATCCAATGAGCGACCATGTCCGGATCAGAGCCGGTAATCATGGCGTAAACTCGAGTCGTCAACGCCCCGGCATCTATAAAATCCTGATACAGCTGAATGTCGGCTTGCGATACGCCGGCGTCTTGAAAACTGGTGATGCCCAGGCTCGCTAAGCTCGCCAGCGCCAACTGCAGGGCGCGCTGGCGCTGGGCAAGACTGAGCGTTGGGATGAATTTGGACACCAATCGCTGAGCGCGTTCGTTTAAGACCCCGGTTGGCTGCCCCTTAGCATCAAGAATGATCTCGCCATCGCCGCCCACTTGAGTGCCCCCGGTAATGCCCGCAATCGCCAAGGCGTGATCGTTCACGAAGGCGGCGTGCCCACTGGCATGAACTAAAAATACCGGGTTATCGGGGGAAACGGCGTTGAGGGCATCATTGGATTGAAACCCCTTGATCATCGCGGGCTGGGGCAACCATTTACTCTGGTGCCAGCCGCGACCCAAGATCCATTCACCGGGTTGCGCCTGATCCACGGCGGCTGCGACCTGATCAACCAATTCATTCAGGTTTTTCGCCGTCGCAAGGTTTAAATTTAGCAGCGATTGACCATACCCCATGAGATGGCCATGGCCTTCGATTAGCCCTGGAATGACAACCTGGCCGGCTAAGTTAATGGTCTCATCCGGCTGGCAAGCCTCAAGATCAATTAAGCGGCCGCTGGATCCAACGCAGAGCCCAGAAGGGTGCGGGGCTGCCTCGTCCATAGCATGAATAAGGGCGCCCTCGTAAAGGGTATCAGCGCCGACGGAAGCAACAGAGCAAGCCAAAACGAGCGCGAGAAGTTGTTGGTGCTGCCTCATGATGTTGCCTCCTCGTTGATCAAGTCCCATTCTCCCACAAGCGGGTCACATGCGGCATCACTGATTATCCTGAGTGATACGAATGTGAGGCTGATCTGCAAAGCGTTTTCAGCGCTGATCCGCCCTAAGCGCAGCGCCCAAGACCCGGCAAGATCGATTTAAGACCCCTCATCTCGTTTCATCGCTCGAGTTCGAAAAATCCTGTCTTGCACCCCGCAGGCCCTTGATGCCCCCTGCCTCAAATTGATTGCTGCGCGGACGATCTAACCGACGCGACCGTAAAACGGCTGCTAGCTGAGCCGCGCGGGTCCGGCAACTGACCGACTCGGTGGTAGTCGCCGCGATCCATCGCTTGACGAAAAGCTCGGATATTACCCCTCGGTTCACCTTGTCGACCCGAGGCGCCCAGCCCAAAGCCTTCAACCGTTGCGCCATAAGTGAGCGCTTGCATCCCAAGGCGATGCAGAAGTTTTGGGCTGGCCGCATCGATGATCTCGGGTAAGGTCGAGACGACCCAATTTTCTTGCTGGCGCATCCAGGGTTTAACGTTGCTCATGGTTGCCACAAAGCGCCGCTGATTGGTTCGGTTGACGCCGGCGCCATGCCACAACCGGCCATCAAACAACATAATCGTGCCAGCAGGCGCTTTGAGATTAATCGGCCTCGGCAAATCAGTTAGCGCGCCGCCGCTGCCGGCATTGATCAAATTCTGATGACTGCCAGGCATCACCAATGTACCGCCATTGTCTGCGTCGACATCCTGTGGAATGAACATGGTATTCACAAGCGCGGGCGCGGCCTCGGTGACCCAAGGCAAGAGTGGGCCCTGATCGATATGCAATCCTTGCGGGTAGCCGCCTGGATCGGCGCCATTGGCTAAAAAACTATGGCAAATCCAGCCGTTCCCCAAGGTTTCATCCAACAGCGCTTCAATTAAAGGGCCTGCTTGAACATGCTCTGGGTCCTGTTCGATGCAACCTCTAAAACAATCCCCTTTATTAATCAGGCACGGCAAGTACTGGCCCGAGGGCGTCTGGTGCGCAACCCCCGCCGCGGCTTCGCCGCTTGCTTGTTCAAGCAGGCGAGTCAGAAACACCTGACATTGGGCTTTAGACAACCCATCCTCGATTAACGCGTAGCCCCATCGTCCAAAATCGCGCCGAAGCTGCTGGAAATCTTGTGTCGGCTGGGGCAGGTCAACCCCCTGCCAGTCCGGGTGATCGACCGCAGCAGCGGTTTCCCAATAATGATCGCCATCGGTCGGCAAGGGCGCGTTCAGTTTCGGCGGCCGCAGCCAGGGATAATCTTGAAACAGCGAGGCATAGGGTTCTTTACTGGCAATAAAATCAGCAAAAAGCGGCGTCCCCTGCGCCTTGGCAGCCAGCACTTCGGTTTCTAAAAACGCTTTAGGAACTTCCAACATTGGGTCCTCCTTTTATGCGGTTCATTTTGATTGCCTTGGCCACACGGCAAAGGCTTGCCTAAAAACAGGCAATCCCAGTCGTTACAAATGGCCTTGCGCATTAAGCCTTTGGTGATCAATCTTTGTGCAGCGATCCTGGATCACCTGAATGCGCTGGGCTTGGAGACTCGCCGCCACGTCTGGATGTTCGATCCCCAATTGCATCCAAAAACACAATGGCTGCAGGTCGAGCGCATCCCGCTCAAAACCGGGCATCCGGTCACTGCGCTGAAACACATCGATCATATCAATGCGAATCGGCACACTTTTGAGATCTGGATAGCACGGCTCATCGAGGATCACGGTGTAATTCGGATTAACCGGGATCACCCGGTAAAACTGTTTTAGATACACGGCCACGCCAAAGCTTGCCTTGGCGGGATCCGGCGACAAGCCGACGATTGCGATGGTTCTCGTCGCCTGAAACAGGTGCGTCAGTTGCGCATCCAGTGCGGTTTGCATGACCCTACTCGGCTTTGGGTCGTCGCATCCAGCGACTACTTTGACTGACGTCTTCAATGGGCTCGCCTTGTTTGTGCCACCCGGTAAACCCTGCCTCCAAATGGGCGACATTGTTAAAGCCCATATTGGTTAAGGATTGCACCGCAAGCACGCTGCGACCGCCGCCGGCGCAAAACACCACGGTGCGCCGGTCCGCTTGAAAGTAGTCTCGGTAATAGGGGCTGGCAGGGCTCGCCCAAAACTCAAGCATGCCGCGCGCGCAATGCACAGCCGTTGGGATTGAGCCTAAATCAATGAGTTCTTGAATTTCTCGAATATCGATCAGCAATAAATCTGGGTTCGACAGCTGTTCGGCTTTGAGTTCATCGACGCTGAGATTGTTGATCTCGGATTTCAACGCGTTGGTGTGGGAAAAAATATCTTGAATGGTCATCGCATGGCCTCTTTTAAAACGGTTGCACCCGGCCCTTGGGACCTTATCACAGTGCAAATTCCCCCCGCTAGCCTACGCCTCAAAGGATTGACGTACTTGCCCACGCAAGGTTCAATCTCGAAACAGCCTTTGCAACGCTCAGGGAGCACCATCATGCAGATCGGACTATTTTCAACGTTTATGTCACCCCTCGCGGATCCTGACATGATCCAAACGTTTGCGCAGAACATAGAGGCCATGGGCGTTGAGTCACTCTGGATGGGCGAGCACGTTGTCTTGTTCGACAAGACCTCTAACCCGTACCCAGGGAGTCGAGATGGCAAGTTGCCCGTGCCAGAAGGCGGCGGTATGCTCGACACGGTCGCAACCTTTGGGTTTATCGCCGGCTGCACGTCAACGCTTCGGCTCGGCACCGGTATTACCCTACTGCCCCAACGCAACCCCATTTATACCGCCAAAGAGTTCGCCACCCTAGATTGGTTGAGCCGAGGCCGAATTGATTTCGGGATTGGCGTTGGCTGGTGCCAAGAAGAGGTGGAAGCCTGCGGCTATTCCTTTCAGGATCGCGGCGCACGATGTGATGAGTTTATCGAGGTGATCCAGCAACTCTGGACCGATCCGGTTGTTAATTTTGACGGCAAAAATATTCAACTCAAAGATTGCAGGATGGACCCAAAACCCATTCAGGCGGGTGGCGTGCCGATGATTATCGGCGGTCATTCGCCCGCAGGTTTTAAAAGGGCTGCCAAGTATGGCGCTGGCTGGTATGGCTTTCAGCTGAATCTAGTCCAAACCGAGGACATGAAAGGCGCTTTAACCCAGGCCCTACGAGACGCGGGACGCGGCTGGGACGACTTTGAGCTGATTATTACGCCGCCCTATCAAATCACCCCAGATCTCGTTAAAGCCTACGAGGATTTGGGAGTCGATCGCTTAATCCTTCATCTTGGCAGCCAAAAACCAGACCGAATCGCTGAACGCTTAACGCTGGTATCGGATCTCATGAACGCCTTGGGTTAAGACGCCGCCACGAACTCAAGCTCTGAGGTGATAAATAGCGCGCTGCCAGATGCTGGCCAGCGGCGCTTGGGTGGCCGCATCAAATAAATTGACGCGAACATCCGCAAACTGATGACCTTTCTTTTCAAACAGGTCCTCGACCGACATCTGAACCGCAACCTCGGTGTCTTCGGCAATGGCTGCAAAATTTTGATGACGGGTCTCAAGATGCACCCAAGGGTTCATGCGTGCATTGGCGGCAAACACCCAATTAGCGCAACTCAAGACGAACGATGTATTGGCCCATCCGAATGATTCGGCCGCAGCCCCATCAAACCGCAGCAACGCCGGCATAGCGGCCCCATTCGCAAAGTAACGCGCCATGGGGTGTTGCCGTGACCAGTGGTAACGGGTTTCAAGGCCGCCCATTTGTTTGATGTGCGCAAAGGTTTCAGGCGTCGCGTTCGGCGGTGAATACCCATCTGGCATCAAGACTTGATCCTGCCATTGCGGCCTTAATGTGGCCGCACCCGCATCAAGGCCCACTCGAGCTTTAGCGCAAACCTTGCCCGTGTCATCGATCAGCTCTGCTTCAAAATGCCCGTCATCAAGTGATCCAACCACGACATCAAAGGGTGCCGCATGATAAACCGGATGCAGGATTTTGATTTCAGCCCAACCGCGATCTAAGAAGGCCTGACCCCAATGACTCACCGCAGGTTGCGTCAGATAGGCTGATAGCGTCACCCCGGGGACAAGCCCCCCCTTAAACCCATAGCGCTTGGCCATCTCATCACTGTGAATCTGATTTTGAGAATCGGGCGCCTGATTAAAAGCCAAGCCACTGAAGTTTAGGGTCATGAGGGCAAACTCTTCTTTTGGTCCTCCCGCACGCTAATGCAATTCCCAAGGGCTGACAAGGCGTCTATGCTTGCACGCATGGAAAAATTTGATTACATCATTGTAGGGGCCGGTACCGCCGGATGTGTACTGGCCAACCGACTCAGCGCCAACCCGGCGCACCGGGTGCTCTTGATTGAGTCTGGCGGCAAGGATGACTATTTCTGGATCGATATCCCGGTCGGCTACCTCTACACCATCAACAACCCCCGTTGCGACTGGTGCTTCAAGACCGATGCCGAACCGGGTCTTAACAATCGTCAAATTGGCTATGCCCGCGGCAAGGGTTTGGGCGGCTCATCCTCAATCAATGCCATGATTTATATGCGCGGGCAGCGCTCTGATTTCGATCAATGGGCAGCGCTCGGCAATCGAGGCTGGGGTTGGGATGATGTGCTACCGGTATTTAAAGCCTCGGAGAACTATCAGCACGGGGCCGATGAATTTCATGGTGATCAGGGTGAACTCAGAGTTGAAGAGCGGCGCGTGAACTGGGAGATTTTAGATGCCTGGCAGGATGCCGCCGAAGAAACCGGCATTCCAAGGATCAAAGAATTCAACACGGGCGATAATTTTGGCTGCGCCTACTTCCAAATGAATCAACGTAAAGGGGTTCGTTGGAGCGCCAGCAAAGCGTTCCTCAGACCGATCCAACATCGCCCGAATTTGACCGTGATGACCCATACCCATGTTCAAAAATTGGCGTTGGAAACCGATGCAAACGGGCCGCGCGCAACGGGGGTTTGGATTACAAAAGGTCGGGACGCACCAAGCCTTGTGACGGCAAGCCGTGAGGTCATCCTCGCCGCCGGTGCGGTGGCGTCCCCGCAGATCCTACAATTGTCCGGTATCGGCGACCCGGCGTTGATGCAGCAATTGGGCCGAGACAGCGCGGTTGATTTACCCGGCGTTGGGCAAAACCTACAGGACCATTTGCAAATTAGAAGCATTTATAAAGTTTCGAACACCACAACCCTAAACCCTCGAGTGAACTCACTCGTCGGCAAGGCGCTGATGGGCCTTGAATACCTGTTGTTCAAAACCGGGCCGCTCACCATGCCGCCCTCACAACTGGGTGCGTTTGCGAAAAGCGATGAGGCGCAGCCAACGCCCAATATGGAGTGGCACGTTCAACCCTTGTCGCTCGATCAATTCGGCTCGCCCCTACATCGTTTTAACGCCATTACGCCCTCGGTCTGCAACCTTAGGCCCGCCAGTCGCGGGGCCATCACGGCCCAAAGTCTTGATCCGCTTGCCGCGCCCAAAATCAATCTGAACTATTTATCCAACCCGGCCGATGAAGCGGTCGCGCTTGCGGGCCTGAGGATGACCCGGCGCATCATGAAGGCCAAGGCGCTGGCTCGGTTTTTACCCGAAGAGTGGAAACCCGGACCCGAGCGGCAAAGTGATGCCGAACTGCTCGATGCCGCGCGCGATCTTGGCACGACAATTTTTCATCCTGTCGGCACCTGCAAAATGGGCTCGGATTCAGCGGCGGTGGTCGATGACCGGCTCATGGTTCATGGCTGCAAAGGGCTGCGGGTCATCGATGCCGCCATCATGCCGCTCATTACCTCCGGCAATACCAATGCCCCAACAGTGATGATTGCAGAAAAAGGGGCACAATTTATTATTGAGGACGCGGGCTGAGGATCGGTTTCGCTCGCTTGGCGACTTCTTTTTCAAATTTCTTCCGAGTGCGCTGATCAATCGGTAGCGCTAACAGTTTTAGCAGTTGATCTGGCGCCGGTGTTTGGTAGTTCGCTTGATAGACCGACAGCAGGGTATTGGCAGGCCCTGAATAGGCTTCAAGCCAACCTTCGTCGCCCGCTGCAACACTGCCCGGGCGAATCACCCGACAATAAAATCCGGGTCGTGCGGCTTTTTGAAACGCTTGACCAAAACCCTTCTCGGGGATGGCCGCCGCTAAGATCCCACAGGGGATCCTGGGCGCTGAAACTTCTAGCGTTAAATTAGATAAGTGCACGCGGTCACCGATGGCGAGTGCCGCCGCATCAAGCCCCCGGACCACCAAATTCTCACCGAACCCGCCCGGCGCAAAGGGTCGTCGATACTGGCGGGCCCAAAAGGCGTAATCTTCTTCGGTATAAACGTAGACCGCTTGGTCCACGCCACCATGATGACGATGATCGCAAACCGCGTCATGGTCTAATCCCAGATGGGTGACCGTGACGGGATCCGCCATCCTTGCTTTAAAGATGCCCGTGGTCACCGACCGTTGCCCAACGGCGATCGTTTGCCGCGCGCCCACATGGACGCTCAAAACCGTAATCAAAGTTTTCCCCTTACTCATTGCGCAATCAGTTTACTCAAGCCCATGCTGAACCTAAACCCTCGCTGCGAGTCTGGAACGGATATGTGGAAGAAATAGAATATATTACTGTCCATTAATTCTTTTTAATCCACCGTTCCAGCTTGCTACATTGCGCTCCCTGAACCACAACCATCTTGCGTTTTGCAGCTTGGTTGACTGATGACCCAAACGAAAACCGTTTAAAGGACTTAATATGTCAGCTTATCTTGACCAAATCACGGTACTTGAAGCACTCAAAGCAAAGAACTCTGATACCTGGAAAGGCATCAGCGCCGAGTACGCAACCCGGATGCAACTGCAAAACCGATTCAAAACCGGCATTGAGATCGCGCAATATACCGCCGACATCATGCGTCGAGACATGGCGGACTATGATGCCGACACGGCTCAATACACCCAATCACTCGGTTGCTGGCATGGCTTCACCGCCCAACAATTGGCCATGTCGGTCAAGAAACATCGCGGCACCATGGACAAGTCTTATATCTATTTAAGCGGCTGGATGGTTGCCGCATTGCGCTCGAAATTTGGCCCGCTGCCCGACCAAAGCATGCACGAAAAAACCAGCGTGCCTGAGTTGGTGCATGAAATTTACACGTTCCTCAAGCAAGCCGACGCCAGAGAACTTCGACACATCTTCATCGAACTCGATGAGGCTCGCGCTAACGGCGCTGACATCAACGGTATTTTGGATCGTATCGACAATTTTGAAACCCACGTGGTGCCGATCATTGCAGACATTGATGCGGGTTTCGGGAATGAAGAAGCCACTTATTTGCTGGCCAAGAAAATGATAGAAGCCGGTGCTTGCGCCATTCAGGTGGAAAACCAAGTGTCGGATGCCAAACAGTGCGGTCACCAAGCGGGCAAAGTGACCGTGCCGCACGAAGACTTCCTCTCGAAGATCAATGCCATCCGATATGCCTTTTTAGAACTCGGTATTGATAACGGCATCATCGTTGCGCGCACCGACTCTCTGGGCGCCAGTTTGACCCAAAAGATCCCTGTTTCTAAGGAATCTGGCGACTTGGCTAGCCAGTACAATGACTTCCTTGAAACCACGCCCGTGAGTGATCTCAGCCAGCTCAAGGACAACGACATCGCCATTCACCAAAATGGTAACCTCGTTAAGCCCGTGCGATTGGATAATGGTCTATACGCCTTCCAAGATGGCACCGGCTTTGATCGCGTGGTCCTTGATTGTGTCACCTCACTGACCCATGGCGCGGACCTATTGTGGATCGAGACTGAAAAGCCGAACGTCGCTCAGATCGCCGAAATGGTCAATGAAATCAAGAAACATGTGCCGGATGCCAAACTGGTCTATAACAACTCGCCCAGCTTCAACTGGACGCTTGCATTCCGTGAGCAAGTTTTTGCTGAGTGGCAGGCAAATGGCCAAGACGTTAGCGCGTACCCAGACCCGACTGAAGTGCCTAAAGGCCTCATGTCTGTTGACTTTGATCAGTCCGATCTCGCAGTGGAAGCCGATCGCTTAGTCCAGCAGTTCCAAAAAGATTCTTCTCGTGAAGCGGGCATCTTCCATCACCTGATCACCTTGCCAACCTATCATGAGACGGCGCTCGGCACCGATATCTTGTCTGAAGGTTACTTCGGTGATCTTGGCATGTTGGCCTATGTCCGGGACGTTCAGCGTCAGGAAATCAGACGGGACATGGCCTCTGTGAAGCATCAGGATCTTGCTGGCTCGAACATCGGCGATGACCATAAGGAATATTTTTCTGGTGACAATGCCCTCTTAGCCGGCGGCAAAGACAACACCATGAACCAGTTCTGAAGATCTAACAGCGAGCATTGGCGCCAACACCCTGGCGCCGAACCTTATTTTTAACGCCCCAGATGGGGCGTTTTTTTTGCGCTTTAAAAGGCCAGTGCTTTCGCAAAGCAACCCCCTAGGGCACAATGCAGACAGAGGCTTACTATGCATGACGTGATTATTATCGGCGCGGGCAGCGCGGGCAGCGTGCTGGCCAATCGACTCAGCGAGGATCCGAACCGTTCGGTTTTGCTGATTGAAGCTGGACCGGATTACGCCCTGGCCGGCGACTTGCCCTTTGAATTGGTCAACAGCCATAGAAATGCCCTGGCGGATCACGATTGGGGACTGAACTACCAACCGACTGCATCTCAGACCACTCGATTGCCGCGCGGGCGTGTCA
>Ga0302136_1000198_pt1 | contig 30743 bp, 31 predicted proteins | sample CBN3_20m_MG_FD_203116 | JGI IMG/M metagenome (GOLD analysis project Ga0302136, IMG submission 203116) | Marine microbial communities from Western Arctic Ocean, Canada - CBN3_20m | ecosystem: Environmental > Aquatic > Marine > Oceanic | place: Canada: Western Arctic Ocean | collected 2017-09-15
TCGAGTCAATGCAACGTCCGGCCTTGTGAGACCCGATACAGCACCACCGATCCTCGGATCGGCGAGTGCGGACAGATCCTTGAGACCCTCAAGGGACAACCGCCGGGCGACTACAAATTACAGATCTTAGCCCTAAGCCCTGCTCCGAAACGAACGGCCAGTGAGACGGCGGGGGCATTCCCATTGCGATCGAGTTTTGAGACATCATTCGTTTGACCGATTTGCTTTTTGCACGGTGCGTGCTTACCTGTTTCGCAATACCGGAGTGCCCTGACAGTGATCCTGTAACGAAGCCATCTTGGCTGATCGCATCGCGCGGTCCCGTTTTGAGTCTGCGTCCAAACGGCGCAGTCATAGCTTCGTTTTATGTCAGCTCGCTCGTTCCAATGCGTGCCAGTCTTGCACGGGTGACTGCGTCGGAACGAGCAATTCTACAGGCATCATTATGTCATTTTTAGATCGGTCCCCGGAAAGCATTGTCGCGCATAATCAGGTCGCTTGGGACAATCTTGCCGCGCAGGATTGCGAATGGTCTCGCCCGGTGTCTCCGCAAGCTATCGCGGCAGCCCGTCAAGGAGATTGGTCGGTGCGGTTGATACCGGACGATATACCCGACCATTGGCTGGGGCAGGTGGCAGACCACGACATCCTTTGCCTTGCGTCCGCTGGTGGTCAACAAGCCCCCATCCTCGCTGCGGCGGGCGCGACCGTCACCGTCCTCGATGCCTCGGAAGGGCAGTTGGAGCAGGACCGGTTGGTGGCAGCACGGGACGGCTTGGCCTTGTCTACGATCCAGGGAGACATGCGCGACCTGTCCATATTCCCGGACGAGTCTTTCGATATCATCTTCCATCCCATTTCCAACCTCTACGTGCCGGATGTCCGGCCTGTCTGGACGGAATGTTACCGTACCCTTCGTAAGGGTGGACGGCTGCTGGCGAGCTTCTACAACCCGGTCGTCTTTGTGGGCGATCGTGATCCCAAATGGCGAGAGCAGGGGCTCATTCGCCCCATACACACCATGCCCTATGCCGATACCGAGGACATGGAGGCCAACGAACTAGAGGCGAAAGTCGCACGCGGCGAAGCACTGGTCTTCGGCCATAGCCTGACCGATCAGATTGGTGGCCAGACCGAGGCGGGTTTCAGGATCGCAGGATTTAGGGAGGCTCGTGCGCCGGTGCCGCGCTTCGTCATCGACCAGTATCTGCCGACGTTCATTGCGACGTTGGCGTTGAAGGCGCTTTGATCTGCGCCTCCCCTATCGGGATGGCCACGAGCGTCCCGATAGGGAACGGCCAAGAAGGCGGCTGGGACATTCCCGTTGGGATGGTGAAGCGCGAAGTCCCCTCTTCAGCGATGGTGCCAGGTTCGGCTGATCAACCTCTACCAATTAGAGATTACGGAACCGGTAGATTCTGCCGTCAGGCGCGTAGGCGAAGCTTACATGACGTGCGCGGCCGTTGCGGCTTATTCTGTAGCGCCGGACGTGGCCGCCAGGTTCGGCATGATGTCCGACGAGACGAAATTCGATGCCCGTCGCGTCCGCTCCAATTTTGAACGGCACCACGACGCCAGCGGCTCGCCCCTCCATTAAGGCGGAGATTTCGGGTGTGAACAGGTCCGGGTCCAGTGGCCGGTCGCCACGTGTCAGCAGCGCCAGCGCCTGCGCCGTGACCTCCGGCGCGTCGTCCTGGGCCGGAGCCAGCCCCAATGGTGTGGATCCCGGAGCAACAAACTCCGCCAGCATCAGGCAGGCCTCTTCAATGAACCGACCTGCTGGTCCGCTCTCAATGTTGACCATGACGGTAACCGCAGTCCGGGTGGACGGCGCGCGCCAGGCGAAGGTCAGAAAGCCTGTCACACTACCGGAATGGTACTGGACCGCGCGGCCATTGATCTCATCGGTGAACCAGCCCGCGCCATAGGCTGCGCTGCGACCTGAGGACATAAGCGCCGGACGCACCAAACTCGCAACCGTCGCTGGCGATGGGACCGGGCCAACCTGAAGTGCGTGTTCCCATCGCGCCGCATCGCGCGCCGACATCAATACGCCGCCGTCTGCTGATTGCGAGTAGTCGGAACTCATGCCAACGGCGTGCCGCGTGACATTATCTTCCAGCACGTAAGGCTCCGCGCGTCCGGCGATCACGGCGCTCGCGTCGTCCACCCGGGAATCGATCAGGCCGACACGCCTGAGCAGTCGCTCGGTCACGAGGTCGCGATAGGATTTCCCGGTGACATCGGCCAGCAGATAGCCGAGCAGCACATAACCGGTGTTGGAATAGGCCCAGGCACGGCCCGGTTGGAAGTCGAGCGGGACGCCAGCTACACCAGTGAGAAAAGCCTCGCGCGTGATTGGGCGATCGGCCTCGAACCCGGGCAACCCTTCATAGTCCGGCACCCCCCCAGTGTGGCTCAACAAGGCGCTGATGGGAATCGCAGCAAAAGCGTCCGGAAGGCCTCGCGCATAGCGCCCGACCGGACCATTCAGATCGATCGTCCCGGCTTCGGCCAACTCGAAGACCAGAGCAGCCGTAATTTGTTTGCCCACTGATCCAAGGTGGAAAAGCGTCTTCTCATTTGCGGGAACATCGAACGGTAGAGAGGCCGTGCCCAGACCTTCGGTCATCATCGTGACGCCATTATGCACCACCGCTATCCCCGCAGCGGGAATCCGCCTGTCGCGCATCATCTCCCGAACGCGATCAAGCGCTGCGGGCGGTAATCCGCTTCCTTGCGATGCCATTGCGAAGCCTGGAGCGGCCAGTATCCCGGCGCCAATGGCCATCACGGATCGACGGTTCCAGCCATTCATGCTCTCAGCCACCCTAAATCCTTATTCTTGCGAAAGACGCTGGGTTGGATGTGATCCGCTTGCTAGTACCGCCCAAGGTATCGGGAGCCATGTGTATTGCAACATCGGTTCCGCCCTCATCTATGCTAGCGTATTAGCAACAAGCTTTCCGGTGTTGATAAAAGTTTTTTTGAATTGCCTTGGCTATGTTTTACCCCGTACGTGTAGACCGCCATGACGATTGGCGTATCGGGCTTGGACCTGGCGACAGCAATGTTTTCAGGCCATGTCGCAACCACTGCGTCCGGTTTTATTGCCGATACGACGAAGGCAGGAACAACTAATACGAGGCAGTCAAACCTATCCGACGTACCGTCATAGGCATTCCCATAAACGAACGGCCAGCGAGGCGGCCGGAGCATTCCCATTGGGATCGAGAAACGAGCACGGGTCGCTACTGCATGATTAGGCCGCCATCGACGGCGTATTGGCTACCCGTGACATAGGACGCATCGTCCGACAGGAGGAACAGCGCAACGGCTGCGGCTTCGTCGGGTGTGCCGGGGCGGCCAAGCGGGACCTGTCCGACGACGAAATCCTCGAAACCACGCTTTGCGTCATCCGGCAGGAAGTGGCGAAAATTTGTGTCGATTGGTCCCGGCACGATGACGTTCACACGGATGCTTCGCGGTGCCAGCGCCGTTGCCCAAGACCGCGCCATCGCAACCAATGCCCCCTTGGTGGCAGCGTACAGACCTGTCGTGGCCGCCCCCTCATAGGTGGAGGACGATGAGGTAACGACGACCGATGCCCCACTCTTCAGGTGGTCGGACAGCGCGGCCAGTTGCAACATCGGTCCGCGCACGTTGACGGACATCATGCGGTCGAAGACGTCGGCGTCGACCTCCTCGGGCGCACCAAGCGCGGCATAGCCGGCGTTGAGCCATAGTCCGTCCAGCCCGCCTGCATCGTTCGCCGCTTCGACCAGCATGGCGACGCTTGAAGGATCAGCAGCATCATTGGCCAAGACCTGGCCGCGATCGCCGAAAGCGCGCCGTGATCTATCGATACGATCCGGATTGAGCCCCGTGACGATGACGCTCCCGCCTTCCAGGATGATGCGCTTCGCCCCGGCTAGCCCCATGCCGCTCGTTCCCCCCGTGATCAGGACGCGTTTGTTGTCGAACCTTGCCATTGAGCGATGTTAGCAGATGACGCCGCTCCTTGCATCGGGTCTCAGGGCAAACGAACGGCCAGCGAGACGGCGCAGGCGTTCCCATTGGGATCGATAAATGGGACAGTCGGCATAATTGGATTTCATGCCGTGGCTGTCGCGATCCATGTTGCCGATCCCAGATGCACCAAGCCATCCCGTTCACGCGCTGCGAGCGCAGAGCGCACGATTGGCTCTGTAACTGGCAACAGGTTCGGGTTTTCCCGTAGAGCCTTTCCGCGAGCGCCAACCCTTGTCACAACTTTCAAAGTCGAAGCGGTGTCGCCCGCGGTTATTGGCACATCGTGCGCCTCGATGACAATACCGAGGCGCCGCTCGCCAGGACCATGATAGCAATCCGCGGCTTCGTCGTAGCGGAGCCGTTCTTTGGGAAAGCGACCATCACCGATGGCCGCACCGTGCTGCGGGCGGGCGGGCGAAATAGGGAGTGATGCCAGTCCGTTCGCACGCGGCGATGTCCTCGCCAAGCAATACCCCATGTCGGCAAACACATCGATCCGGTCGACGCCGAAGAGGCCCTCTGCGGTGCTGGCCGTTTCAGCCAGAAAGCCAAGATCGCTGCCCGCTTTGGCGACGTGTTGTTCGACGATCAGCTTGTGCTTCGCATCGACCGCGACCTGGGCGTTCTAGCCGACGCCGAGCTTGGGATGGGCCGCCATCGCATGCCCGTCGGGATCGGTGACCTCGATGCGGCCGTCCTCGATGGTCTGGACGAGCTGTTCCCATGCCCCAAGGGCCACGTGCCGCTGGAAATACGCTAGGCGAAGCGGTAGACGCCGCCGGCTTCAGCCGCGACGAAGCGTTCCGGTGCAACGCTCGCAGCACGCAGTGCCGTTGCTAGTTCCTCAACAGGCTCTTCGCGTGCCTCATCGGTCAGCTGGAACGTGCCCCAATGAATACCCAGCGCTCGCCCCGCCCCCACGTCGTTGACGATCTTCACCGCCTCGGCCGGGTCGACATGCTGCGCGGCCATGAACCACCTCGGCGCATAGGCACCGATCGGAATGAGGGCGACGTCAGGTGATCCCAGGCGTTCGCGAACCTCGCCGAAGATGTGTCCGTCGCCATAGCCCGTGTCGCCGACAAACCAGATCGCGCCCGCCGGCGTGTCCAGATAATGCCCGCTCCACAGCGTCATGCGCGTGTCGCTCGGCCAGCGGTTCGACCAGTGGTTGGCCGGAGTCAGCGTCGTGGCGATGCCGCCCAGGTCGAGCCGGTCCCACCAGTCGCCACTCACACAACGCGCCGCCGGCACCGCCGCCCGGACGACCGCGTCGTTACCGAGCGGCATCGCCATCAGTGGATCGTGTGCGGCGTGAAGGCGCCGCAGCGTGTAGACATCGAGATGGTCGTAATGGGCGTGGCTCAACAGCACGACATCGATCGGCGGTAGATCTTCGAACGCGATCCCCGGCGCGGTCACCCGCTTCGGCCCGACGCGGCGGAACGGACTGGCACGCTCCGACCAGACCGGGTCGGTGAGGATGTTCACCCCTGCCGCCTGGATCAGCAGCGACGCATGGCCGACCATCGTCACGCACAGGCCATCGACGCGCGCTTCTGGCTTAGCGGGCGTGACGGGCACCGAAGCCGGCCATTTGGCAGCAGCACCGGCTAGCTTCCAGCGCAGAATAGCGTGCAAGCCTCGATCGGTACTGGGCTGCCCCGGATTGAAGAAACGGGTACCGTCGAAATGATCACTCGGCGGCCCGTCATAATAGCGGTTGCGGGTCATGGTCAGGCGACGCTCATCAGCTGTGACGGATAGGCCGTCAGCAAGCTGAGCGCGTCCTCAACCGGTGCGGCCAGCCAGCGTTCCTGATCTTCTGCGAGCAGGATGACCGGCATCGCCTTGGGGTGCTTCGGCGCCACCAGCGGATTGGGCTCGGTCGTACAGAAAGCATAGACCTGGTCATGATCCTGATCGACCTTCCACAAGCCGGCAAAGCACGGTACCACCTGATCCTCGACGGTGAACCACCAGTTGGTGTCGCCTGGCGCCTTCCGATCGGCAGCTACCTTGGGTTCGGAAAAGTGGGTGAAGGGCACCAGGCAATGGTGCTCGGCCTTCATCAACCACGGCTTCCACATGTAGCTCTGCATGTTCCGAGCGTTGGTCCACCAGTTGTAGAGGAAGGGCAATTCCCCGTCGCGCGCTGGTCGCGTGCGCGGTTTGCGCGTCGGGAAGCCCCAGCGCATCGTGCTTAGCAGCCGCTGGTCATCTTCCAGCCGGACGACGTATCCGGGTTTGCCAGGCGCCGTGTAATCCTTTTCGACCTCCAGTATGTTGCCCGCCTTGTCGACCGCAGCAAGCGCGTCAAAATAGCTGCTAGGATCGACCTCGCTGTTGTAAAGATTACACATTCGCCTGTTCGATCACGACCGGTAGCGCGAGACAAGCTTCTTCCACGTGGCGACGTCGGGATAGGGCAGAGCGGCACCGGTCGGCGGTCCCGGCCGATCACCACATGGGGGCGCAGGGTGTGTCCTTCCGGTTGGCATGCCGAGCAGCATAGCCGCTGCCCGACCGACCCCAGCCTGCCGTCCCATCTTCGCTGGCAAAACTTCCACCAGCGCGCAACGGCGTCGAGGACGCGCACGTGACCGCATTTCGAGCAGGTAAGGTGCAACGTCTGCTCGTGAAGAGCACACTCCTCCAGCGTGCGCAGACGCCACTCGATATGATCGTGATCGGCGGCTGACGTCGAGCGCGCCGCGCGCCTCGACCCGCCGCACCATCGCCAACATCGGTGGGCATGATGACGGACAATGCCAACTTGCCGAGCACCGGAAAGGCGCCACGCTCGAGGCGGTGGCCATGCCATTTGCGCGCCGCCTCCTCGAAGGTCATCTATGCCCTTGGCTTGCGCCTGGGTCCTCCCTCGCCAAGCATCGCTTTGGCCTTGGCGCGGCGCAACCTCGCCTCGGCCAGCGAGACGGCCGGATGGCGCCAAAACTCAGCATCGCCGGGGCGCAAATGAACCACCCTGAGCCCGCGGGACTCCCGGCCAAGCCGCTAAAAAAAGGCATAAAAAATCCGCCTCGGGAGATCCTGAGACGGTTTGGTTGTTGTTGAGTTGGTTGCGGGGGCAGGATGGTTTTGCACCCACGCCAGCACCTATCCATATAATTTATTTGCCTATTTCTTTCACGTTACCGGCTGACACCCCCATCTGGGTCTGAAGGCGCCGAGGCGGTAAAAATCTGCGACAAATGATCCAAGCAGCGGCAGCTCGACTATGAGGCATCAAGTCGCATTGGAACCGAATGCATCGATGTTTTCATTGGGGTGCAATTGCGGACGAGTACGTCACTCCCAGCGAGATTTAACGAACCGGGCTATCTCGGTCGCCAAGTCGTCATCCTCCGGGGTGTTCCCTTGAAATCCTCCGTGCGGCATCGCTTCAAAGACATGCAGTTCGGCATCCACATCCGCCCGGCGCAGTGCACGGTGCATCCGTACAGCGTTGGACAGGAAGAGGTCTCGCGTGCCGGATTGGAGGAAGGCCGGCGGCAGGCCTTTTAAGTCTCCGAACAATGGCGAGAGGTAAGGATGCGACAGGTCTGCCCCACCGGCATACAGCGCGTTGTTCCGCATCAATGATCCGGGCAGCACGACATCCACAATCTGATTGACCTGGAAACTGTCGCCGGACTCGGTCAGATCGACCTCTGGTGACAGGAGAACCATGCCGGCGGGCATGGGCAGCCCTTCGTCCTTCGCGCGCAGGAGCATCGCGACGGCGAGGTTGCCGCCCGCCGATCGCCCGCCCACGACGATGCGCGACGGTGCGTGCCGTTCCAGCACGTAGCGATACGTCGCCATCGCGTCATCCAATGCCGCCGGATAAGGATGCTCGGGCGGCATCCTGTAATCGACGCCGTAGCTGAGCGCCCCAAGCTGATCCGCCTGCATCCGCGCCTGCACGCGACACGCCTCGCCGCCACCAAACACGAACGCCCCGCCATGGAAATCCACATAGGCACAATTCGGTGCCGAGATGGCTTCGGGCGTCGCGACGTGAATCGTGGACTTGCCGATACGAACCGTTTCGGCGCTGGCACGCAACGTGCCCGCCAGCCCTCTCACCGCCGCCGCATAATGCCCGTCCGCTGCCTCCTTGATCTTCATCCAGCCTGCATGATCGTCCGCCGGTGGCATCGAGTAGAGCGCGTTGATCGGGACGCCATCGTCATTCACCAGTCGTTCGAGACTGGCGCGAGCGTCCTGGCTTATCGATGAGGGAAACGGTATCAAACGGCCCTGGACCATAATGCCGCTCTTCTGGTCGGTCATGTCGTTGCACTCCTCATGACGCGCGCCGGATCGCAGCTGCGCCGCAACCAATGCTGACGGGGCCCAAGCATTGCGTCAAAGCGCCCCCTCCCCCCTTCCCGCGACGGACCTTGGGCGGGTTGGCCTTGCGCCGCCGGGGGGACAACGTCGTTCGAAGCGATAGCTCCTCAGGCCCGGCCGCTCAGGTATCTTCCTCATAATCGGTCGAACGCGTTACGCTTTCCCAGCGATCCATCTCGTCGATCACCACGTCGAGCTTGTCTCGCGCACGTCGCAGCGCGTCGCTCCCAAGCAGCAGATGCAGCGGCGGATTGTGCGTGTCGACCAGTTCGAGGATCGCCGCAGCCGCCTTGTCCGGATCGCCGATCTGGCGCCCGGCCATCGCGTCAAGCCGTGCGATTCCGGTCCCGACGCTTTCGGCATATTGCTCGCTGCCCTGACTGCGGCGGATCGAATGACCGCTGAGAAAGTCGGTACGAAAGGCACCGGGTGCGATGGCCGTGGCCTTGAGACCAAAAGGCGCGATTTCGTGGGCCAGGCTCTGCGTCAGCCCTTCGAGCGCGGATTTGGTCGCGGAATAGAGGCCGGACGATCCCGCCGGCGCACGGCCTGCGATCGAGGTGATGTTCAGGATGTGACCGCTGCCCTGCCGCCGCATGGCCGGAAGCGCGGCGCGGATGATGGCAAAGGGTGCAAAGACGTTGACTGCAAACAGCCGTTGAAACTCGGCGTCCGTCGCTTCCTCGATCGCCCCGAGCAGGCCATACCCAGCGTTGTTGACCAGCACGTCGATGTGGCCAACCTTGTCGAAGGCCGCACTTACAGCCGGTGCGATCGCCGCCGCATCGGTGAGATCGACGGTCAGGACATGCAGCGTACCATGACCCACTTCCAGGTCCGGCGCAGCCTCGCGCACCGTGCCGACGACGGTGTCGCCCCGAGCGAGCGCCGCCTGCGCGAGCGCCTTGCCGAGGCCGCGGAAAATACCCGTGATGAACCATGTCTTCATAGCTGTTCTCCTTCGCCGCCAGATGTAGCGCTTCACATCAAGCGGATAATCGACCATTTTCTACCCAGGCTTATAAGGCCAGCTTCACAATGCTGAGATGCACCCCATGATCCATCCTAGCGAGTTCGGTGCCTTGCGCGCCTTTGCAGCCGTAGCCGAGCAACGGAGTTTCAGCCGGGCGGCCGAGCAGTTGGGGGTATCGTCCTCGGCGCTGAGCCAGCTGATCCGCGGCCTGGAGGAGCGGCTGGGCATCCGGCTGCTCCATCGCACCACCCGCAGCGTGTCGTTGACCGAGGCTGGCGCCGCGCTGCTCGGTGATATCGCACCCGCGATCGACAGCCTGACGGGCGCCCTGGAGCAGGCGCGTACTACCGCGAAGCTGCCGGCCGGTACAGTCCGCCTGCACTGCTTCCATGCTGCCGCAGACAGGTTCGTGGTGCCGATCCTGCCGAGGCTGGCGCGCGCCTTCCCCGATATCACGCTCGATCTCACCATTGATGACACGGTCGTCGACATCGTCGGCAGCGGCTATGATGCCGCGATCCGTATCGGCGAGGTGATCGAGCGCGACATGGTCGCGCTTCGGCTAGGCGAGGATATTCGCCAGTTGGCGGTCGCCGCGCCCGCATATCTGGCCGAGCACGGCGTTCCACAAACGCCGAAGGACCTGCTCCAGCATCGGTGCATCCGCTGGCGCTGGCCGGGGCAGCCCGGCCCCTATGCGTGGGAGTTCTTCGAGAACGGCCACTGGTTCTCCGTGGCGGTCGAAGGGCCGTTGATCACCAGCAGCCGCGCCGTGATGGTGGACGCGGCGCTTGCTGGCATCGGAATCGCTTTCCTCAAGGAAGAGTCCGTCGTCGACGCTTTCGACCGGGGGGCACTCGTTGCGTTGCTGGCGGACTGGTCGGTTCCCTTTCCCGGTTACTATTTGTGTTACCCCCAGCAGCGGCAGATGGCACCGGCCCTGCGAGCGGTGATCGATATGATCAGATCGGGTGACAATGACGCAAGGCCGGCACATGCGAACGAACGGGTATCGGCGGAGGGCGACGCGACCTCCTAGCCAGCCGCATCGCAGTGCGCGTCGAAATCGCGCGCCAGTTCGGCCAAGCTGATGGCGTCGAGGCGTGCCACCAGCAGCGTCTCGGCATCACGGAGCGCATCATCCAGCGCTGTATTGACCGCCTTTTCGACCGCGCAGTCGGCGTGGGCGTTCTCATGGCCGATGGCGAACAGGCGGGGTCCGCCAACCGCACGGTGCACATCCAGCAAACACACGCTTTGCAAAGGCTGCGCGATTTCCCAGCCGCCGCCATGGCCCTTTTCCGGCCCCACATACCCTACATCCCGCAGGCCCGCCATCGTGCGCCGTACCACGACCGGGTTGGTACCTAGCATGCGGGCAATCGCCTCGGAGGTCATCGGTCGCTCATGCCGTGCCATGTGGAGCAGCACATGGAGCATTTGCGCAAGACGGCTGCAGTTGCGCACGATATAATCCTTCACGGCGCCATCGAGATTGGCAAGGGCTCAGCATCACGATACCTATAATGTTACGTGATTCGTGGAGCGTCGATTATGCCTGCCTATGAAAACCCAGATCATTGGGACACAGCCGCCTAGCATTACGAGAAGACGGCCCATCCATTCACCTCCCTTTATGCCGAGGCAGCACTCGCGAAGGCCGCATTGACATTGGAAAGCCACGTGCTGGATGTGGCGGCCGGAACTGGCGCACTGACGCTGGCAGCGGCGCGTACCGGCGCGCACGTGCTCGCGACCGACTTCTCCCCCGGCATGGTGGCGCGGATCGCAGCGGCGAACCTACCCAATGTTGAAGCGAGCGTCATGGATGGACAGGCCCTGGACTTGGCAGACGGCTGTTTCGATGCAGTCTTCTCGATCTTCGGTGTCATCATGTTTCCCGACTGGCGCAAAGGCCTGTCGGAAATGGGGCGGGTAACGCGACCGGGCGGCCTCGGCGTGGTTACAACTTGGCAGGATGGCGGGGCGGCGACCTTTCTCCTGCTCGGCCAGATCCGTCGCAAGCTGTTTCCCGGGCGCGACGGCATGACCATGCCAAATGCGGTCAAGGCGCTGAGCGACCCGAGCGATTTCGCCCGCGAACTCATCACGGCGGGATATCAGGACCCCCAGATCGAGCATGTCACGCACGACTATTTGCTCGATGTCGGCGCGCTCGCCGAACCCGATACCTTGTTCGGCATGTCCCCCGACTGGATCAGTTTGACCGACACCGAGAGGGCCGCCGTCGTTGCTGAGGTGCGAGACATGGCTGGTGATCGGATGATCCTGCCCATCCCTTCAACCGCTCTTATTGGGGTAGCCAGGCGCTGACCATCACTATGTCGCACGATAGTCACCGCAATTGAAGAACGGCATATCCGCGTGGATGGAGTACACAGTTCTACGCCTCCACGCCGTTATCAAAGTCCCAAATTTGAAAGGCGTGCCCAAGGAGGGCATAGGGAGCGCCGCGGCTCAAAACTCTTTTCCACCAACGATTTAGAGCCGCCTGTTGGCATCAACCAAACTGAGGTCGTTTTTGTGTTCAGGATATTACTCCGCTCCATGGCTCTTCCCGCTTGTGTGCTCGCGCTCTCTGCGTGCGGGAGCAAGGGAGAGGGAAATTCAAGCGCGGTGACATCGGCTGCCGACCAGAACGAAACGCAGAAATACAATGCCTATGTCGAAGCGGCCAATACGGCGCGCACGCCCTTTGCCGACATCGTGGCCACTTATCAGCGCTCCATCAAACCGGTTTTCGACAGCGGCAAGGACCTGGCAAAACTGTTCTTTCCGTCGGACCCGGGCATCGACCGGATCAAGGAACAGTTGGACAAGGCTTTGGCCATGAAGCCCGCCATGCCGGAACTCGACGGGGCGGCGCGGACCTATAGCGAAGCGCTCGCCAAGATTGCGCCGCTCTACCGCGACATGGCGAACTATATTGAGGCCAAGACCTATGTGAGCGACAACGGCGCCCATGGCCGCGAGCTCCAGCCGGCGCTGCTTACCGCCTTGAACAATGTTGCATCGGCCCAGGCTACCTATGCAAAAGCCATCGACGCCACGGACCGCGCGCGCATCAAGGCCGCGTTCGAGGCAACGAAGAAGGATACCCTGGACTATTATCGCAAGGGCACGGTCTATTATCTCAAGGAAAGCATGGATCATGCCTCCGGGGTGCTCGATGGCAAGGGATTGGGCGACCAGAAGGCGGCATTCAAAGCGTCCCTGGACCAGTTCAACACCATGGCCGTCCAGTTCGACAACAAGGTCCGCGAGAAGGACAAGACGGCATGCGCGAGCTTTATGCTGCACGCCAATGCGTATCTTGCAGCCGGGCGCGATATCATTCAGCGCACCGAGGACGGCACCTATGCCAAGGATCGCAAGAATGGCGCCTCGTTCCAGATGATGAAGCCGAAGGCGGTAGAGGACGCCGAAACGCTGCTCCAGACCTACAACAGCGTCATCAACGACCTCAATGTCAGCCAGTGCTGACATCTGAGAGGGTTTTGTGAATTAACTGGCATCCCATTCCTCGATTTCGTAGGAATGGGATGCTGAGGCGAACGGCACCAAAAACGGCCGGACTTTTGTACAAATGACCCAGAACCGGTCATTCAAGGTCGTCCTCCGCGCTCCCAGCTTCCGCCATTCGTTCATTACGGAAGCAGCAGGCGTGCGGCGGTTGCTCCAAGGTGGACGAAGCGCATGGAATGGTGGAAAGCGGACGTTTCCCGCTTACTATCTGGCGAGCTTATGGCGGGCTGCTGCGCGGAGGATTGTGCGGCCCAGTAGCGCGAATAGAAGACCAACGCCCGCGAAGAAAGCGAGCAATAGGCCAATTTTCATATCAGACGAAGGCTCGCCGGTATTCCTGTCGTAGATAGGGACATCGAAGCCATAGTGCGCAACGCCCACAACTAATGAGAAAATAACGAATATGGACCGATCAGGATCATTGCCTGCGGAATGCGACGTGCGGTATAGAGACGGCTCATCGAGGTACCATGTCGCCATAGGCGAACGTCCGCAACTGGGCGAGAGCTGTCGCCCCCCCTTCGCCGCGATGACCCAATTGCAGACATCTACGATCCATTCCCCGCTTCCGAACTTTTGCCATTCGTTCATGTCGACCTTCCAGCATCGTCATCGCATAGCGCGATGATCGGAAGGTCGCGGCTGCTATCGGTGCGGCACGAGCTGGTTTGATGGTGCCAGCCGACCTCAAGCCGGCTGGAGCACTTCGTCAAATCTGCGCCAAGCCACCGTCGGTAAACAGCTCGCTGCCCGTCATGAAGCTGCTGTCCGATGATGCCAGGAAGGCAGCAGCAGCCGCGACTTCTGACGGCTCGCCGACATGTCCGATCGGCGTCGTCGCCCCCATCTCGATCATGGCATCACGGCCAACGACCTCGGCGGCAAGCTCGGTTAAAGTCGGACCCGGCGACAGGACGTTGACCCGGATACCCGTGCCCCGCAGATCCTGCGCCCAGCTGCGCGCCAGGTTGCGGACCGCCGCCTTGGAGGCGCTGTAGACGCTGAATGCCGGCGTCCCCATGACGCCTGTGGTCGAGCCGGTGAGGAGGATCGACCCGCCGGCCTCCATCAGCTTTAGGCCTTTTTGAACCGTGAAGATCGTGCCCTTCACATTGACGTCGAACGTCGCGTCGACATGGTCGGGCGTAATCTCGGACAAGGGCGCCAATGCCCCCGTGCCTGCATTGGCGAACAAGATGTCGAGTTTGCCGTGCTCCTGCTTCACTGTGTCGTACAGCCGGTCGAGATCTCCAGCATCGGTGACCGATCCCGCAACCGCCCGCGTATTGCCGCCGAGCGCCGCCACCGCAGCTTCCAGCTTTTCCGCCCTGCGTCCGAAGAGGTACACGACCGCCCCTTCGCTGATGAACCGCTTCGCTGACGCCAGGCCAATCCCCGTGCCACCCCCGGTAATAACAGCGATCTTCCCGTCCAGTCTGTTCATAAGTGCCTCCATTCACTGGTTGCACGCAGTTGGCAGGCAGCCTACCTACAGACAAGTATGCACCTTTTGGTAAGTGCCTATAATGTCTGAAATGCTACTCGCCGACGATCCCGTCATCGCGCCCATCGCGCCTGCCTTCACCTGCGGGCTCGACGCTACGCTCAAGGTCATCTCGGGAAAGTGGAAGCCACTGATCCTGTACTTTTTGCTGCGCGGGCCCACCCGCTATGGGGAATTGAAGCGCGCCATCCGCGACGTCAGTGACAAGGTGCTGATCCAGCAACTCAAGGAACTCGAAGCGGACGGCGTCCTGCGCCGGAACGACTACAAGGAAGTGCCGCCGCGGGTCGACTACACGCTGACCGAACTCGGCCAGAGTCTCGCCCGCGCGCTCGAGCCGTTATGCCAGTGGGGCACCGACAATATGGTCGTAATGCAGAAGCTATTGGCTGAGCGTGACGGATGGGGGCGTGGGCGCAATTGAACGGCAGACCATTGGGCCTGACTCGACAAGCATCGCACGCATCGCTTCTGGATCAGCCTGGCCCGAAGTCGGCCGTTCGCGTCCCTCTTTCCGCTTCCATGAGCTGGCCAATCGTTCGTCTCTGTGTACCGAGCGCTCCGGGATCAGTCAGCCAGACCGCTCACGCCCTCAATGCTCCGATCAGCGCATCGCGCGCCAAGGCAACGCGGGGGTGGCGCAAGGAGGATTTGGCCCAGACAAGGTAGTATGCGTTGGTCGGCACGCGGATAGGCGCTGCAATTTCGACAAGGGTGCAGGCCGTACGTTCGGCCCTGGTGAGATAGCCGGGTAGAACCGTCCAGCCCAATCCCGCGCATAGGCCAGAGCGCAGGACGCGCAGATCCGGTGCGGTCAGGGCCGGAAGCCGCGCTACCTCGATCTGGTTCGCCTCCAGCCAGTTGCGCACCAATGGCCGGTCGAGGTCATAGGCAATATAAGGCACCGTATTAAGCGCCTCACTGAGCGGCATGTGCGACATTTGCTCGGCTACGGCGGGCGCGGCCACGGCTCGCAGGTCTTCCGAGCCGATCTCCTGATAGGCAAGCCGTGCGTCCTCCGGCCGAGATGCGGTGATGCCGAGGTGCACCTTGTCATCAAGCAGCATGGCATAAAGGGCTTCGCGCCCACCGATATGCAGGCGCAGATCAAGCCCGGCGTCGAGCAGTGGCCCGAGCCTTGGCGTGATCATTTCGCCTAGAAGGTCCGATGGCGCCGCGATGTGGACCGTCCCGGAAATGCGAACCGACCGCGCGCGTGCCGATGCCAATGCGGCTTCGGCCCGGTCGAGGCTGCTGCCAATCGAGGCGGCGAAATCATCCGCGATTGCCGTGGGACGGACGCCGCGCGAATGGCGGTCGAAAAGCGGATGGCCGAGTTGCGCCTCAAGCGAGGCGATGTGCTGGGACGCCGCCGGCTGCGTGATGCCGAGTGCACGCGCCGCATCGCTCAGCGACCGACGGCGATAGACTTCGATGAATGTGCGCATCTGTGGAAGGGACATTGTGTTTCCATAAATTGATTTATGGATGGTGGCCATTCCCCTTGGGTTTCATGATGAGCGCTCACGCCTATTTGAACGAGCATCGACGCGACAGACGGATAACTGAGGCTGCATTCTGACAGGCGTTGGTGCGAGCCATCGCTGCAACGGCATCGTCACTCGTCCCCGATCCGGCACGCAAAGGAGCCAAACCGATGACACGCATTCTCATGATCGCCACGTCAGCCGATCGCATGACGCCCGGCACCGAGCCGACCGGCGTCTGGCTCGAGGAACTGACCACGCCTTACTATGCCTTCCGCGATGGAGGCGCCGACGTGACCCTGGCCTCGATCAAGGGCGGCGCGATCCCGGTCGACCAGCGCAGCGTCAACGCCGATGGCGAGAATGATGCGTCGGTCGAACGCTATCTGAAGGACGAAGCGTTGAAGGCCGAAGTGGCAGATACGCTCGCTTTCACCAGCATCGACGCGTCAGTTTACGACGCGGTGTTCCTGCCCGGCGGGCACGGCACGATGTTCGACTATCCCGGCAGCGAGGAGCTCGCGCGACTGGTCGAGCGGTTCGACCGCGAAGGCAAGATCGTGGCCGCGGTCTGCCACGGCCCCGCCGGGCTTGTTTCCGCGAAGAAGCCCGATGGCACGCCGTTCGTGGCGGGGCGCCGGGTTGCCGCCTTCACCGACAGCGAGGAACGCGCCGTGGGCCTCGATCAGGCCGTGCCGTTCCTGCTCGAAACCCGCATGAAGGAGTTGGGCGCCCATCATGAGGGCGGCCCCGATTTCCAGCCCTTCGCTCTGCGCGATGGCAATCTGGTGACCGGACAGAACCCCGCTTCGGCCACACGCACGGCGGAGCTGGTCATGGAAGCCCTCACGGCAAAGGCCGCCTGATCATGCGCTATCTCCACACGATGCTGCGGGTTGCCGATCCGGAGGCGACTATTCGTTTCTTCGAACTGCTGGGCCTCAGGGAAACCCGGCGGATCGAAAACGAGCAGGGGCGATTCACCCTGATCTTCCTGGCGGCCGACGAGGATCATTGCGGCGAAGGCAAGCCGGGCCAGGCTGAGGTCGAATTGACCTATAACTGGCCGCCCGAGGATGGCAGCCCGGCCGAGACCTACACCGGTGGCCGCAACTTCGGCCACCTCGCCTACCGCGTCGAGGACATCTGCGAGACCTGCGCCCGGCTGCAGGCCGACGGGGTGACGATCAATCGCCCGCCGCGTGATGGACATATGGCGTTCGTCCGTTCGCCCGACGGCATATCGATCGAACTACTCCAGCAGGGCGAACACAAGGCGCCTGCCGAACCATGGGCCTCGATGCCCAACGTAGGAGAATGGTAATGGCCAAGCTTTTCGACCCCCTGGACGTGGGCGGGATGTCGCTCCGCAACCGTATCGTGATCGCGCCCATGTGCCAGTATTCGGCCGAAGACGGTGCGATGACCGACTGGCACCTGATCCATCTTGGCCAGCTCGCCATGTCGGGCGCGGGCGCTCTTACGATCGAGGCGACGGCGGTCACGCCCGAGGGGCGCATCACCTATGGCGATGTCGGATTGTGGGATGATGCCACCGAAACGGCGATGCAGCGCGTCGTCGATGGCGTGCGCCGTTGGTCCAACATGCCGCTGATGATCCAGATGGCCCATGCCGGACGCAAGGCGAGTACGGCAAAGCCCTGGCACGGTGGGGCGCAGATCGCACCCGATGCCGAACATGGTTGGCAGACCCTTGCCCCGAGCGCCCTGCCGTTCGAACCCGACGAGCATCCACCACTCGCGCTCGATCGCGATAGCCTTACGCGTATCCGCGATGCCTTCGCCGATGCGGCACGGCGCGCAGCCCGGATCGGTCTGGACTCGATCCAGATTCACGCCGCGCATGGCTATCTCCTGCACGAATTCCTCTCGCCCCTCTCCAACACACGCGAAGATGAATATGGCGGTGATCTTGCCAACCGGATGCGCTTCCCGCTCGAAGTGTTCGACGCCGTGCGCGCCGCCTTCCCGGCCGACAAGCCGGTGACGGTTCGCGTCTCGGGCACGGACTGGGTCGAAGGCGGCTGGACGGTGGACGAGACCGCGATCTTTGCTTCAGAACTCGAGACGCGCGGATGTGCCGCGATCCACGTGTCCAGCGGGGGGCTCGACCCTCGCCAAAAAATCCCGGTTGGTCCCTCCTACCAAGTGCCGCTCGCGAAGGTGGTGAAGCAGGCCGTGTCGATGCCGGTCATAGCGGTCGGTCTCATCACCGACCCACATCAGGCCGAGTCCATCCTTCAAGACGGCGATGCGGACGCGATCGCGATCGCACGCGGCGTGCTTTGGGACCCGCGTTGGCCTTGGCATGCGGCTGCGGCTCTCGGCGCATCGGTGGATGCACCACCGCAACATCTGCGGTCCGAACCGCATGAGGCCGGGCGCATCCTCAAGGAAATGGGCCCAACCAAGTCTACACCACGCGGCTGATCGTTCGTATCCAAGGCTCCCTCGCTCCGATTGGGTTCGTCTCACGCATGGACGGATGCGGAGTGAGGGAGCGCGCTTGACCCTGCGGGGATAGGCCGCGCTCCGCTATATCGACGGACCGCTAAGTGACGAGGATCGCCTCTACCGGCTCAAGTGCAGTATTGTCGGTGCGAACGCTCACCAGCAGGCCACTGAGGCGGCCAGACCCATGTGTGGACGGCCCTCCGTTGGCAAGCTCGAACAATTGCTTCGCGTTGCTGGTTGGTGCGGTTATGTGTCCGACCTGTTTATGCGGCGATGGTGCCGCTGGCCGTAATGCCATTCGCGCGTCTCGGGTCCCGATCACTTTCACGCGCTTGATGCGCTTGGGTCATTGTGGGTTTTCCCGATCCGGCGGTTCAACCGGCTTGTTGCATTAGCTCCTCTTCGCCCTTTCCAACCTCGTCAGGCGCGGTCGCCCGCGCCGTATCTATTACGCGGCCTGCGGCTCGCAATAGCGTTCGCCGCTGGACATCATCGCCCAGATCATGCGTGCGTTCTTGGTGGCGAGCGCAACCGCCGCGACCTTGGCCTTGCGGCGGGCAAGCAGCTGAACAAGCCACGGCCGCTTGGCACCGTTACGTTCGGCAAAGCGCACGACCGCCATGGCGCCGACGATCAGCATCTGGCGCAAGTACTGATGCCCGGCCTTGGTGATGCCGCCGAGCCGCTCCTAGCCGCCGCTGGAGTTCTGCCGCGGCACCAAGCCGATCCACGCGGCGAGGTTGCGGCCTGAGCGAAAGATCGCAGGATCGGGAACGGTGGCGACGATGGCACTGGCGAGCAGCGGCCCCACGCCGGGTATCTCCATCAGCCGACGGCCAAGCTCGGTCTCGCGTGCGCTCGCCAGGATGCGGCGGTCGTTCTCCAGGATCTGCTCCTTCACGATGCGCAGCTGAGCCGCCAGCATCTCCAGGCAAAACCGCGCATCGGAGGGCACCGCTCGTCGGTCGGGTCGGCGATGACGTCGAGGAGCTGCTCGATGCCGTTCCTGCCGATCGGCGTGGCGATCCCGAACTCGGCCAGGTGCGCCCGCATCGCGTTCGACAACTGCGTCCGTTGGCGATTCAGGATCAGGCGAACACGATGCAGCATCATCGCGCCCTGCTGCTCGGGCGACTTGATGCTGACAAAGCGCATCGTCGGGCGGGTCACCGCCTCGCAGATCGCCTCCGCATCGGCCGCGTCGTTCTTGCCCCGCTTGACATACGGCTTCACGTACTGCGCCGGCATCAGCTTCACGTCATGCCCGAGCAAAACCAGCTCGCGTGCCCAGTAGTGCGAGGTCGCACACGCCTCGATACCGACCAGACATGGCGGTAGCTTGGCGAAGAACTTCAGCATGCGATCACGGGTCAGCCGCTGGCGGATCACCGCCACGCCCCCCGCATCGACGCCATGCACCTGGAACACGTTCTTCGCGAGATCTAGACCTATCGTGGTGACGCTGCCCATCGCAATTCTCCTTCCGGCTCTACGCAGATCATTCTGCGGGAGGGTTGGAGAGCCGTCCACGTCATCACTTGCGGACGTTCGCGGCCGCTTCCCGGCTCCTCAATACCGGACATTGCTTCAGGTGAGTAAGCGTGGCCGGCAGACCGCCTTGTTATGGGGCGCGGCTCTTCTGATAGGCGAGTTTGCCGGCGTGGCGGCGAATGGCAATGGCGGCGACGGCGCGGCGGGTGAAGCGTTCGTCGATGTCGTGGGCGTTATAAGGGCCGCCATACCATTCGCGCAGGTGGTCGTGTTCTTCGTGGTTGGGGTCGGCCATGGCATCGAGAAACATCTCGAACCCGGGCAAGCCGCCGACGTCCCCGGGCGGGCAGCGCCGGGCGCCATCGACGAAGCGCGGATACTTGACGTCGGGTTCGCCGGGGCCGACATCCTCGAGCGTGATAGTGTGCCGCCAGTCGTCGCCCATATCGTAGGTGTAGACGAACTCCCGCACGCCCCGGTTGATGAGGGCCGCAAGCTTTATGTTCTTCGCAGCGGTCATGCCGCTCTCCGGCCACATCGGGTCGGGGATGCCGTAGCGCCGGTCGCCAGCTTCGAAATGCCACAGATGGCAATCCTCCCAGCCCATCGCGGCCTGGACGATGTCGTGGAGCATCTTGAGGCTGGCGGAGACCGACACGTCGACCCGGCGCCAAATGGTACGCTCGATGTCGTCGAGGACGTTGTGCAGGCGGGCAGCTCACCCGCTCGAGACGCTTGGCATGGAGCACCAGGCCCTGGCCGTCCCACCACTGCAGCTTGACCAGATCGCCACGCCTGCCCCGGAAGGCATACACCGCACCGCCAAAGGGATCCTGGCGCAGCCTCTGCTGCACTAGCGCGGCAAGCCCATCGAAGCCCTTGCGCATGTCCGTGACACCGGCCGCCAGATATACCCGGACGCCGGTCGGCGGCCCGATCAAGCGAACCCGGCCGGGCCGACCACCTCCACCACACCCGGTCCGAGCGGCTCCGGCTGCGGCACCATGGGCACGCCTGCCATCTCGACCGGCACGAACGCCGCGCCGGGCAACGGCAATGCCTCGCTCGCAACCCGTCGCGCAGCAGCGTGCGTCGCCAGCGGTACACCAGCGACGTGCACACCCGGTGTCGCCGCGCCACGTCCAACACGCTCGCGCCCGGCATCATCGCCTCCGACACGATCCGTGCCTTGTCATCGTCGCTGAACCATCGCCGCGGCTCAGTCCCAACCATCTCGATAATTCGCGTTGCCATGATGTCGCACCGGTGCCTGCCACAGTGCCGCACCTGTGGCTTGCGCATCACCTAGCCTGCAAGGCGGGGAAGACCGGACGCTTACGGCTCTCTTGACTATGCTGTATCGCTAGCCTGCCCCGGCGAAGGCTGGGGGACCGCCTCTGTCGTGCGGGCGCTCCCGTGTAGAACCTGTCCCATAGTGCATCCTTCCAGGCTTGCGCCGATGATGCACCATCAAATGCCGGGATCAAACACCTAGGTGTCACCCTAGTTAGAAGAATCAAACAAAAAATCACCACTTCCAAATATTTGCCTTGACGTCTTTTCCCACCTTTCAAGCACCTGCCGTATCGCAGCTGCATCTGCGGCTTCAACCGCCGGAGCAATCTCAGCCAATTTTTTTAACGCGGATTTGTGAAGTTCCTGCTTCTTTTAGTCTTCAAGATAATGAAAGGCTTCTTCAAAACGCCCTTCTCTAAGGTAACATAAATACCTTACCCATATAGGGTAGAAGCCGCCAATATTCTGATTTTTCAAATAGCCAATTAGCTCAGCTGGAGAAGCGATTGTAGCGATTTCCGCCCGGTACTCAGAGACCGCCCGATTACATTCGCTTGCTGCATTGTCACTGGCGGAGCAATGAACAATCCTACGGCCCAGCGCCCACGTGATAAATGTTAGCTCATCAAATACAGGCAGAACGAACGACGATATGTAGATATCAGATGGGGATCCCTCAACTAGCAAACCCGATACCACGTCATCACCGCGAAATCCCAGCCACCCTCCTTTGCCGAGAGAAATAAATCCTCGCTTCCTAAGGATGCTGCCGACTTGCCGGCGCTTTTTAGCGGCGCCCAAAATTTCTGCGGAATTAAGTTTTATCTGTTTCAATGAGCCAGACATGGTCCGCTTACATCCCTTGCTCAAAAATTTCGCAAATACGCGTCTTCGGTGGCAAGTTGTTAAAGTAGTTAGACAGCTGAGGCTCTCCCAAACGGGCATTCCCAGTTTTAAGTTCGACAACAAAGTCAGGACTGTTCAGCGAGCCGCTCACAGCGGCAGGTCTGACCGATCCGAGGTCAAGCCAACCGGCAACTGCGCCATCACGATATGACACGTTCACGTGCGATGAAATACCAAAAAGAGGAAAAGTCTTAACCTCGCGCGAGAAAGCCGTGTGGATAAAAATACCTCGCAACCACGCAGGGATGAAACTGTTTACTGGATTCTGAGCAATCGCGCTCGCTGCAGCAACTTGGTAGGCCGCAAAGCCGGGAACTCCGTCACATGTGTGGCGCTTACGCTGGTTGTTCCTCGGCGCTGGCATACCTCGTCCTGGGATGTAGCCTGGGCCTCCACCAGGCGTTAGGCCTGGGTTTGAGGGGAAGTCGGGGATGTATGTGCATTGCGTCACATAGTGACCACCACTAACAACAATATCGCCGTTCGTTCTGTTATGCGTGGGGAAACCACCGGTCAGTCGCTCTTGGCAAAACTGATAAAGCCCCGTCGGATCGGTCAGATTAACGGGGTTTCCCCCGACATAATTGTAGAGGTTCAAGCCTGCTCGATACCCGATTGGGTCGGGTTGCATGAAACGTCCTAGCGTCAGTGAATATATGCGGGCCTTATAATACGCCATGCCAAGCTCAGGGAGCCAAGCCTGCCCGGTATATTGAAAGCGCTGGGTATAGCTGCCGCCAGGGATGCCATATTCATCATAGGCCATGATCTGGCAGGCATTACCGGCATCGTCAGCGGTGGAAACAACTGAACCCCGTTCGTCCGCATACAGCCAGCTGCGGCCCTGCGGGCCATAGCTGACGATCGGATCGTCGTTACTAGTGGTAGGAACATGACGCCGCGTGATGTTGCCGCCCGCATCATACTCGGCAACTATCTGGTCACCTGCGTAGCCGAACCTAGTGATGCCGCCGCCATTGACGGCGGTGTAGGTCAGACGGCCGAGTGCGTCATAGGCAAGTTGAGCGCCGCTGTTCGAACCTGTCAGATGGCCGAGCATATCGTATGAATAGCTGATCCCACCATTGGCATCCGATATGAGATTTCCGCGACCATCATAGCCCAGTGCGCCGGTGCCCACTTGCGTATACTGATTGAGGGCGTTGCTCGTGTAGGCGCGATCCGCTGCGACCTGGGCGGTCCAGGCGTAGCTGTCGTTCGAACGCGTCTGGATCGTCGTGCGGGAAAGCTGGTCGAAGGTCGAATTGTACGTGACATCGGCCATCGTGCCCGCAAGGTCATGGCTCAGGCTCGCCAGACGCGAAAGGCCATCATAGCCGTAACTGCTTGATGTGCCATTGCCGCGAGAGAGCGTGGTGCGACGCCCGAGGGCATCATAGCCATATTCCCCCAACACTGTCGCACCGTTCTCACGGACGCGCTGCAACAGCCCGTCGGGACGGTATTCATAGGAGGCGAAGAAGCCATCGCTCCAGGTAACCCGCGTACGATTGCCCGCAGCATCGTACAGGTACGATGTGGCACGGGGTCCGATCCCACCCGGATTACTGGTTTCCGACATCATGCGACCGAGGGCATCGTACGCCATCGCAGTCGTATTGCTCCATGGGGCCTGACCGTTGCCGTTCGATGCCGAGGTGACGCGACCCAGCAGGTCATAGCCCAGTGATATGTTGCTGTTTGATCCGCCAGCGGGAAGGCTGATGGTGGTGATTTGCCCCAGCAAGTCCTGCCCATAGGAAATCGAGGGGGCGTCGCGCTGGCGCAGCGAGGTCACATCGCCGTAGCCGTTGCGATTGATATATTCATAGCTCTGGTCGGCGTAGGTCGTCCGGAGCAGCCGGTCATAGCCGTCATATTGATAGCTGGTCGTGTTGGATTTGGCGTCGGTGACGCTCGTAATCTGACCATTACCGCTATAAGCATAGCTTGCCATGACGACGCCATTCAGCTTCTCGGTGGTGAGTCGCCCGTCGCTACCGTAGCTCCGTTCCCGAACGTCGTCCGAACTGGCACCGCCGTTCAGGACCGCACAGGCATCGCCCGACGCACCGCCGCTTCGCGCTGCGGTGCAACGCAGCCGGTCGTCATTGTCGTAGGTATAGTCAGTCAGCTGCGAAACAGAGCCCCCCTGTGTCACCGTCGCGCTTGGTCGGCCCTTAGCGTCATATTGCGTCGTGACCGATTCCGAAGCTGAGAATGCATTCCCTGCCGCATCATCGAGCCCGGTGACTGTGCCAACGGCGACGGAACTGACCCGTCCAGCGCCGTCGCGGGTGGTTCGCGTGGCGCGTCTGGTACCCGAGCCATCGGCCGCAGGTATGCTTGTCCGCCGTTTGCTGATTCCTCAACTCCCGTGGGCGAGGTGTATCAGGGGGTATGGCCTGCCTTGCCCATCGAGCGACGAGCGGCCGGTTTGTATGAATCCCATTCTGTTGTAAAAACCTACGGCCCGCTCGTTCTGCTCATTCACGTCTGTCGTCATGCCCGGGTATAGCACCAATCCATGCCGGACCAACGCAGCGCCGATCCCATGCCCGAATGCAGTCGGATCGATAAACAATGCTTCCATGTGACCATTATCGATCAGCATGAAGCCAAGCGGGCGGTCGTCTTGATCGACTGCAAGCGTTAGCGGCGCTTGCGGAAGGAAGGCGCAGACCTCCTGACCTATGGCAATGCGATCCTCGACTGAAAGAAAGAAGTGCGTGGCGTCAACTGCACCACGCCATATTTCTAGAATGCGCGCACCGTCGGTGGGGCGGGAGGACCTAATTGTGAACATCGCTGCGGAATAGCGTGGAATTTTCACGACATTCAACTGGCGCAAGGCCGGCGGCCTGCCTTCCCGATTGGGAACCGCCAGCTAGACGGCCGGGGCATTCCCATTGGGATCGAGTTATGGGAAAGCGGAACGGCTCTCATAAACTTTCCCGAATGACGGCCATTCATTGCTTGAGTCTGTGTCGACCCAAACAACGGCGCTTGGCCTCAGGCAAGCGCGGATAATCAGGATGTAGCGCTTGAGCCACAAGTTTTATCGGCCTCACTCCCAACCGCCGCCGAGTGCAAGGAAGAGGTCAATCTGCCGATCGACTAAGCTGGCGCGCGCGGACGACAGGCTTGTTTGCGCGTCGGCGTAGCTGGCCTGCGCGTTCAATACGTCGAGGAACGGTGTGCGACCGAAGCGTTGCAGCTTTTCGGCGTCCCCGCTTGCCTTGCCGGCAGCTCCCGCCGCGCGTTCCAGCGCGTCTAGTCGGTCGCGTGACCGCGCATAAGCGGACAGGGCGGTTTCGGTCTGTTGAAGGGCCAGCAACACCGAACCATCGAAGCCCGCGAGCGCGGCGTCGCCATCAGCACCGGCCTCATCGATCCTCGCACGGACCGCCTTGCGGTTGGGAAAGGACCAGGAGACCAGCGGGCCGAGACTGAAGCCGAACGACGAAGGCGCCAGCGCATGGCCGACTGACGTAGCGGTTCCCGCCGAACCGCCGAGGCTGATACGGGGGTAAAGATCGGCTTCGGCGACTCCGATGCCGGCGGTTGCGGCGGCCAGCAGCCGTTCGGCTCGCCGGATGTCGGGGCGGCGCTTGAGCAGCATCGCACCCTCGCCGATCGGCAGCGGGCGGCGGAGCGACGGTATTGTCGTGCAGCCTTCCAGCTCGCGTGGATAGTCGGCCGGAACGCGTCCCATCATCGCCGCCAGCGCGAACAACGCGGCACGCCGGTCGGCGAGGATGTCGGGGATGGCGGCTTCGCTGGCGAAGACGGCCGCGCGTGCGCGATCGCTGTCGAAGCGTGTGCCGCGGCCGCCGCGCACCATTCGTAACGCCACGTCGAGGGTCGAACGCTGGATCGTGACGACGTGCCGCGCAGCGGCGAGCGCGACGCCGTCGGCGCAGACGCGCGCATAATTGCGGGTGACACCTGTATCGCCGCGGACGATGTGTGGATCGTGCCGCCGGGCTGCGGCATCTGGATTCCGGGCGGGGTGCCGCACAGCGCGCGCGCGACCGCGAATGCGCGGGTCGACTATCTGTTCGTCGAGCCCGGCGCGAGCAGGCTTCCCGACCATTGCTGCGCGCTGGAGTTGACCGCGATGATCCGCGCGATGATCGATCGCCTAGCGCACGAGCCGAGCGACTATTCCCCGGACGGACATGCCGCCCGCCTGGCCCGGGTGATGCTTGACGAGCTGGCCGAAATGCCGCGCCAGCGCCTGAACCTGCCGGTGTCGGGCGATAGCAGGATTCGCGCCATCGCCGACGCGCTGACCGCCGCGCCGTCGGACCGCAGCACGCTTGCCGGCTGGGCCGTCCGCGTCGCGATGAGCGAGCGGTCGCTGGCGCGGCTGATGCTGCGCGAGACCGGCCTGACCTTCGGCCGCTGGCGCCAACAGCTCCACCTCGTCGTTGCGTTACGCGAGCTGGCGAGCGGCGCCAGCGTCCAGCAGGTCGCGGCCGAATTGGGCTACGATTCGGTCAACGCGTTCATCACGATGTTCCGCAAGGCGCTCGGCAGCACGCCAGCACAGTATTTTGCGCAGCGCCGGGCATGAACTGCTCTGATCCCGGAAACCTCGCCGCCTCACGCGGTAAGACGCGCTCATCCGGATCGCGAGCGGTCGCTCACCCCAGCAACGTTCCGATCTGTCCTCTCTTCAGCCTGCATGTCCGATCAGAAGAGCCCCCATGGCGACAACCAGGCAGGCCGTGATCCGATAACGGCTCAGTCTTTCGTGCAGGAAGACGCGTCCGATCAGGGCCGCGAAGACGACACTTGTCTCCCGCAGCGCCGACACCGGTCCCATCGTGCCGTGCGCCATGGCAAAAATGACGATGCCATAGGCCAGAAGCGAGGCGAGCCCCCCACCGGCCGCCACCAGCATTTCCCTGCGCCCGCGCACCAGAGAACGGGCATCCCGCAGCACGATGTAGGTCGCCGGCGCGAGCAGGCCCCACGACAGGCACATCCAGACGGTGTAGCCGACAGGCGAGCCGGACAGCCGCACCCCGACGCCATCGGTCACGCTGTAGGCACCGATGAAGCAGCCGGTGCCAAGCGCGAAAAGTAATGTCTGCCGCCCGATGGCCCGCCCTTGGAAGGCCAGCGCAACGATGCCGCCCGACACCAGCAGCACGCCCGTCAGACTGAGCGCGTCTGGCAGCTCGCGCGCGAAGACTGCGGCACCGAGCGAGACCAGAAGCGGCGAGGCGCCGCGGGCGATCGGGTAGGTCTGCCCGAGATCGCCTTGCCGGTAGGTGCGCACGAGGAAGAGGTTGTATCCGACGTGCAGCAGCGCCGATAAAGCGACGCAGCCCCAACTCGCTGTTGCGGGAACCGGCACGAAGGGCGCCATCAGGGCACAGGCGAGTGCAATGGCGATGCACATGATCGTCATCGACCAGAGCCGGTCGCTGCCTCCGCGTAGAAGGGCGTTCCAGCTCGCGTGCAGAACCGCCGCGAAAAGGACGATCAGGCTGATGCCGATGGACATGAGCCTCCTTGCCCAGCTGGATGGTCGAGTTCCATGAAGCTACCGCGTCGCCTTCGTCCGCGCGGTCAGCTTATGGCCATCCGGATCGCGGAGATAGGCGACGAAAACGCCGTTCGGGCGCTCGCACGGTGGGGTTTCGATTGATGCGCCGCCATGCGCGGTGCCGGCCTCGTGCCAAGCGCGAACATGATCCGCGCTGATGGCGGCGATGCCGATGGTTCCGCCATTGGCGACAGTCGCCGGGTGGCCATCGATCGGCCGGGTGATCATCAGCCGCCCACCGTCGTGATCGTAGATCAGCCGGCCTCTCTCATCCCTCTCGCCTGGCTTGCCGCCCAGCGCCGTGAACGTAGCGTCATAGAAGGCTCTGGATCGCTCAAGGTTGTTGCTGCCGATCATGATGTGCGTGAACATATGTCATCCCAAGAATAAGACCGGACATACGGGATTGCAGGCCGGGCTGTTCGCCGGTTCGTTTGAACGGCATCGCCGTCGGAAATGGCCGGCGGATGGCTCCGCCGACCCCAAACGAACCTTACTTGCGGTCACCATGATACGCTTCTTCGGGGCCTATCGGCGTCAGAGTCGTCACTTCGATAAAGTAGCCGCCCTTTGCCCGGAAATAGAAGGACCAGGCACCATGCGCCTCGTGCGGCGCCTGCGTTTCCCAGCCGTCGCCGCTTAGGCGGGCATGCAGGGCATCGACGGCATCGCGCGACTCTTGGATGAAGCCGACATGCAGAATGTCGAGCTGCTTTGGGTATTCGAAGCCGTCGAGCTTGTTTTCGAAGTGGTTGACGATCAGCACAAGGCCATCATCGTCCTGCATGATCGCCATCTTCGTGCCGCGCACGACTAGCGTGCGCAGCCCGAAATAATGCTCGAACATAGCGCGGTCGGCTTCGGTGTCGTGGCTGTAGAGGTTGATGTGATTCAGCTTCATGGTCGTGCCTTTCCGTTGGTGAGACGGACACGAGCCGATCGTGGTCAGACAACGACGACCGGCCACGCACGAGGGCAATCCTCGTTGTGTCCGGCCATGGCCAAGAGCGGCATCACCCGCTCAAGCGTGACTGTCTCGCAAGAGACCGCAGGTTGTCACCATACCTGCATCGCTGTCTTTTTAGGCGCTTAGCAGTTTAGTCCGTGTACACTGTGCGTCAAGCGAAGGGAGCTGGCTTCTCAGAAACGAAGGTTCAGAGGGACAGCATCGGCGAGCTCAGGCTACAGACGCCTCCCGATCCAGCCGTTTTCCCAAAACCTGTTCCCGATTGCATTTTCCCGAAACGGCTCGTCGGCGATGGAGAAACGGGACTGCTGCGATAAGTTGAACGGCTGGCTCCGGGATGCCGCGCCGATCTGCTAAAACGGCAAACGGTGGATCGGTCTTGCTCGCCAGTTTGAGGCGGCGACGACCCAGTTGTGGACATCCGCGACGCCTCTTTAGCTTCCGAACTTCGGCCACTCGTTCACCTACTCAACGACGGTTTGGCCACCACGTCATTCGCATCGGCATGTAAATGGGCGTGACAGCGTTGCCGCGCTCTGGTCAAGCAATCCGAATTTGGGCGGAGGAAGGCTCATGCGGTACGCAGCACAGGCTCGGGAGCGCGCCAATGCGCGACGGCGGAAGCATGATCGGGCCGCACGGTTGCTCGCGTTCAACACGCGATGGCAGCCTTTGCTCGATACCGGCATCAAGCTCGGGGGACTAGCTTGGCTGGTGATGAGCTTCCTCTCCTGGCTGCTGCTTAATGATTATTTGGGTGCGATCGGCCAAACAGGGGTTCCGCTCGACCTCGCCGGAACATGGGCCGTGTTTGTCCTCCTCGGCGCCCCGCTCGTGCTTGCATTGGCGGCGCTGGGCGCGATGTTCACCGGTGGTGCCCCGATCATGGCCTCGCTCCACAATGGCCAGCCGGCGCCTTTCGGGACCCGCGCCGGCTTCTTCGCCGGAGCGGCTATGGCGCTCGTAATCCTGTTCGTGGTCGGCGGCCTTGGCGGGAGCATCCCGCTCGCCATCGGCATTGCCCTGCCGGTGAGCGTCGCTGCGGGCCTCCTCTTTTTCCACACGCGTCAGGAGCAGTTTCTGAGCGAAGGCTACGCCAAACCCGCCGGCTTGCTGATGTTGTGGGTTAGCACTGCCACCTTGCTGTTTCTTGTCTTGGCCATCAATCTTGACTCGGTACTTCGCCTGCAGTTCGGCGGCGCCAAGCCATTTGCGATCGCGCTGGCGATCTCGGCAGGGCAGATGATCCTATGCTTCTTACTGCCACGGGGTTGGGTACTGGGGTAACGGTTCTTGGGGTCGTATGGCTGACAACGTTCGTCTCGCCAGGACCGCGGATAATGGTTTTGACCGCGCTCTATCTCACCAACCTTGGTGGAGGCGTTCCGGCAACCGCGCTTTCAACGCCTAAGGCGGCCGGGACCTGCAACCTAGGAAACGCCGATCGTCCTGTCCTCTACGCTGCTAACGGCAGCTGCACCAAGCAGGTTGCCCTACAGCACCTCCGGCAACTTGTTAAAGCGCCTAACCTCGCCACGCGAGGCTCCATCATCGCCTGCTGGCGCCGCACGGTGGATTAGCCGCAAGCGACATGCGACTAGGAAGACGTTTTTCGTTGATCCAGGTCAACACTAGCCGGCGGACCATCGCTTATGGATAACCCACCGGAAAACCTGTCGCAACAGACCCACATCCGGTCATTAGCGGCTGCCTTTTGGCTCCCCACCTTCTGCCATTCATTCATGTGGGGAGCGGAGGAGGTGCTAAGCCTCAGCCCTGCCCGCTGCTCGCCAGCTTTCCCAAAAAGGACGATTGATCGAGAACGGAGAATGGTTCTCAAAACTCACCGCTGGTGAGAATACCGGGGATCAGTCGGTTACAGATTGGCGAGGTGGCTTGGTGCCGCACCCTCCCGTATCGTGACGGCATGAACATTGGCCAACTTGACGCCGCGATCCGGGCGGGTGCTGTGGGCACGATCCTCCTGCTGGCATGGCTGCTATTCAGCGCACGTCGGCGGGTCGGTAAGCGTCCGGTGTTCCCCGCCTTGCTGACGAGGTGATGCGCAAGCCACAGGTGCGGCACTGTGGCAGGCACCGGTGCGGCATTATGGCGACGCGAATTATCGAGATGGTTGGGGCAGAGCCGCG
>Ga0302136_1000204_pt1 | contig 30249 bp, 23 predicted proteins | sample CBN3_20m_MG_FD_203116 | JGI IMG/M metagenome (GOLD analysis project Ga0302136, IMG submission 203116) | Marine microbial communities from Western Arctic Ocean, Canada - CBN3_20m | ecosystem: Environmental > Aquatic > Marine > Oceanic | place: Canada: Western Arctic Ocean | collected 2017-09-15
TGCCAATTTTGTCACGATTAATTCTACCATGTATTTCACAGCAAACAATGGAACTGCAAGCGGAATTTGGGCCTATGATAATGGAAGCATCTCACTGGTGTATTCAGGGAGTGTTCTCTCGTTGCATGCGATTGGTCCACAATTGATGTTTGCAGGACAGGACGCTGGCTTTAACGTCAAACCGTTTGTCTACGAACCATCAAACGGAACAGCATGGCAGATTAAGGAAATTTTCCCAGGAGGCTCGAGTTTTCCTGGCGAATTTACGCTCATTGACACGACTGTTTTCTTTAGCGCTCGAGATAGTGCTGGTTCTACGGGCATTGGATTGTTTGACCTTTGGGCCTATGAAACTGTTAATTTCAGCGTGTGGAAAGTAGAAGCAGACATCCAACCATCCTCGCTGCTTGCCGTCAATTCAGACCTCTATTTCTCAGCTCAACCATCGGTTGGAGTGACTGGAATCGAATTATGGAAACATGAGACAAGCACAAATACCACCTTTATGGTGAACGATATCAATCCCGGGTCTCTCTCTTCAAGCCCTCAAAACCTTGTTGCGATGGGAACAACGATCTACATGTCTGCAAACGCAGGCACAACCCATGGAACTGAGTTGTATGCTTATGAGACAACAAATAATTCAGTCTGGCTTGCAGCTGACATTCGCGCAGGAGGTGCCGGCAGTTCACCTTCTGATCTCGTCGTTCTTGGCACCCAAGTTTACTTCCAGGCAACTTCAGGAACTCACTTCGAAATGTGGGTCTATGAAAGCCAAAACAATTCATTCAGGGAAGTAACCGATATCCAATCAACTTCCGGGGCCAATGGACCAACTGAACTCACGGTGCATCAATACACCGTGTATTTCTCCGCCAACGATGGTACGACTGGTGAAGAATTGTGGGCGCACAATTCAATCAACGGAACAACTTGGCAGGTCATCGATTTGAAACCAACGGGTGGATTTATCGGTGATATTCATGTTCACGAGGGTCATGTGTACTTCGCAGGTGAAGACAACTGGGATGGCCGAGAACTTTGGCGACTGATCTTCAGCAAAGATGTCTCCTTTGTTTGAATATATTGGAACGACATATCATTTCCATGAAATCGCAAGGGTTCTTCCACCCGTCAAGACATTATGGAGAAGTACAATGGGTGTTCAGTCCCCCAGTACACTGCCTAGCGACTGACAAGACCCACTGCGAAGCCTTGCCACATATCCGAATTGATTGGTTGAATCAAAGATTGTTCCAAGCCTCGAAGGTGACAGTTTCGCCATCAATCATCGTCCAGTGATGCGAATCTTAACAAAAACATCTGCTGATTGATGTTAATGCAGGTTCGTGAACGGTGCTCACGGACATGGTCGATCGCCTGTTGCATTGACATCCCACGCATCCACAGGTACAGGGCCATGAACGTGCCAGCACGACTGAGTCCGCCCATACAATGCACGACGGCCACTTCTCCCCCAGGGATATCGACAACCAATCTCTCAAGCACGGGGATTGCCGCTTCCATCCATTCTGGGGTAGGGACGGTGGTGTCTTCGATGGGGAGGTGGTCCCAAACCATTCCGCTTGCCAAGGCATCAACGCCCAAGGACTCTACTCGTAACACCCGCATGTCCTCCTCAGTGACGAGGCTAACCAGACGGTGGGTTCCCATGGTGACAAGTGCGGTCAAATCGACATCGAGTTGACGGTCCCATGCTCCGGTGGAGGCGACGGGTTGGTACTTGCCAGGGCACAATGTCATGCCCAGTTTACCATCATCGCCATCGAGAGGGATCCATGAGACGTACAACGGGTGTGTGAGGCTCGTACGCATTCACCCACCCCTCTCTCGGCGTCCATAGGCCCACATGGTACGCCACACATCGAGGCACACCTCATGGTAAGGTTCGTTGCGAATGCTCGCCTTGAAATTGTCATATTCCATGTTGGCAACATAGTGCGAAAGGGCACGCTGAAGCACTGTACGGTGGACAACGACACGGAACCTGTAGTCGGCTGTTGCCAGAACGGTTGGCTCGAGGTCTGGAAACAACACTCCAATGTGGTCGGCATGGCGCGCCCGAACCAGCACGTGCATGGGTTGGCTGCGGTGGGCCACGATGGAGACAAAGCCTCCAGAGACGAACAGCCACATTCAGGCCACTTCCATGCCGCAAACCTCTGCGGGTTGCTCGGTGGTCTGGGGTTGCGCGGCTGGCATAGCGGCCTCAACAGGAACCCGTGTGATCCCCGTTCGGAGGAATGTGGCGGTGTCGATGAGCAACTCAAAACCCCAATGTGCGTAAGCAGCTACGTAGACAGCAAGGTTGCCCACTGCAAACTCATCGTCAACAACAAGCACGACGCGGGCTGTGCGGTCACTCAAGGCTTGGAGCATGATGCCCAACGTGGGGTATTCTTCAGCCGGGTCGGGCCAACCCATGCGGTTCGGGTTGTGGACAGTGTGGCGTATGTAACCGATCCATCCATCCTTCATGGCAATGGTCAATTGGCCTTCGCTGAGCGCGGGAAGGGTAAGGCTGGCGTCGTTGGCTAGGGTGTATATCTGTTCTTGTCCGATCATGTTTGTTCTCTCCTTTTGTAGGTACTTATGTATACTATCATTCCACCTTATATTAATGCCTAAAAGGGTCCGCTATACTGCGAAACCGCCTTCAAAAAAACACACAATACTATGGCGCTTTCAGACGGTTTATAAGCGACCCAAACAAGGCCCCACTATGGTGGTCCAACCTACTTGGGAGATGCTTCGTTCACGTAGATATTGCAAGATTAGTCAGCATGCCAAATCGGGTGTATCTCATGGGAAAGCCTGGGAGGACAGCAAAAACAACCGCTTGCACACGCTGCGTATAAGCATCGATTATGCTGCAGCCCTCAAAAAACGCACAGGGCCAAAAGGGCGACGTTCGAGCCGTGTGATTGGAGCAACACCGGATGACTCTTTCATACAGCGCGGGCAAAGGCCCAATGGATTGCCCCATCAACTGAGAGGGGAAATGAACAAATTGTTTCAATGTGAAGTGGGGTTCTTGGAGCGTCTCTTGCGGGAATCAATGGATTACAAACCTCCGAAGAAAAAACGGATCAATATGCACATGCCCGATCTCTCCGTTGCTTTGGACCAGATCTATCGGGAAATGTTACGAAGGGATAACCAATTGCGTTTCCATCCTGCTTTCAAACGTCAATGGGCACCTGCAGTCTGCCGTCTTTTGGAACTCAAGTGGCTTCATGAAGCAGCGATGAAGAAACAACGCAGCGAGGCGTCACAATAGGTACCTCAGGAAATAAATCTGACTATCAGCACCCACCATGACTCCACACGCAACTCAATGGAATCACAATGAAATATACAAAAACGAGTGCAGTGATCAATACTAATGCGAGGGTTCCGAACAATATTGCGCCAAGTGGCTTTATGTTTGAACCGGATGTGTTTGGAGATGCTGGGTTGAAAGTTCGACTGCATGTTGGGCATCTCAATTTACCATAATACTCATGCGGGTATCTAAGATTAGAATTACACGAAGGGCAAGCAATCGTTAATTTCTCTACCTTTTCATCCTGAATGGGGGGTACGTTCTCAGTTTCTTCAAGCCGGGAGATGAGTTCTGACTTTTTTCCAGAAACTGGAAGGTCTTGGTCCTTCAGCAGTTTTTTTAATTCGACAACTGTCAAGGAATTTAGGTCAAACACAGATTCCAATTCTCTGTAGGTGTCATAAAGATTTATCCGGAATAAAAAGAGTTTAATTTTGTAGTGAAGTTCACTTATGTGTGTATGTCCCAGAATGCGATTGTCCTCACAACAACATCAAAGACATTGACAACGTGAATTTTGTCGCTGCTCTCATCCGTGAAACTGGAGGCTGTTGATCGATTTGTGAACAACAGGGGCATCACAGTCGGCCCGTTAACCCTGGAAGGTCGGGTAGTAATGTTGCGTGTAGCCAATGGCGTCAGCAGCAGGATAGCCTTGGGCCAACAGTCCATTGTAATAATCCCGAGCAGGGTCAGCGACTGGCGCTGGTTGTGAAACTGGCTGGATTGCTTGGACTGCTGGGGCTGCGTAGGTTGCAACTGCCTGCTGAGCCACTGGTTGGGCTGCGAAGTTTGGCATTGCAACGGCTGCGGGTTGAGCAGTCATCGAAGGCATGCTGGGCATACCGCCGGCTGCAGGCTGCGCCCATGCTTTTTGTTCATCATCGGCACTCCGACCTCGGAGGAAGAAAGCACCGCCAGCGAGCGCACCAATCAAAATTAAGCCACCAAAGCCGTACATAACGGCTGAACCACTTGAAAGAGAATCGCTTGATGTTTGCTTTTCTAGGATCCATCGGGTTGGATCTTCAACGTAAGCGTCTGCGCCATCATCGAGGGTCCAGTCAGTGCTTGGGTTGGAATAACCATCACCGTCTTTGTCGTAGCATCCGAACCGGTCCAAAGTTGAGTTGCCACGGCCGTTAATGCAAGCATCTGCACCATCTGCAAGCGTCCATTCAGCATCAGGGTCGGAATAGCCATCACCATCGGTGTCAGCGCATCCAAGGCGGTCGATGCTTGATGTGTCGCGAACAGTTGGACAATCATCAGGTGTGACACCGGTTGGGTTGTCGCCATAGCCGTCGAGGTCTTCATCAGCCCATTGTGTTGGTTCTGTAGGGAATGCATCCCCACCTTGTGTAGGCATCCAATTGATGTCGGGATCTGAACGAAGATCACCATCGGAATCGAGGCAACCGTATCGGTCAAAGGTTGAGGTGCCGGCCACGGTTGGGCATGCATCAGGTTCGAATCCTGATTCATTGTCCCCGAAACCGTCATTATCCGTGTCGATGTATTGGGTTGCTTCCTGTGGGAAGGCATCCATCACATCGTACCAACCATCGCCATCAGCATCCGGGCACCCAATCATTCCGGCTTGCCAGGACGTACCAGCTTGGAGTGGGCAGGCATCTTGTGAAGTGACATCTTGATTAAATTGACCCGGCCACATTGTGTTGCGGTCTGTCCACGAAGCGTTCGCCCAATTGTCACCAAAGCCATCCTCGTCGAAGTCTGACCATTGAGTCGGATCATTTCCAAAGGCATCTGCTCCGTCTTCGGTGGACCAAAAACCATCGGCATCGGAATAGCCATCTTCATCTGCGTCGAAACAGCCAAGTCGATCGAGGCTTGAGGTCCCAGCTTGGTTCGGACAATCATCTGGAGTGGTGCCAAGCGTGTTGTCGCCATAACCATCACCGTCAGCGTCAGCCCACTGTGTGGCATCAGCATCGAAAGCGTCGTCGATGTCTGCCCAACCATCGCCATCGGCGTCAGGGCAGGCGTTCTTTCCGCCAAGGGTTGAGTCACCAGCTTGGTTCGGACAGTCGTCGAAATCATCGGCCCAGCTGTCACCATCAGAATCGAGGCATCCTTGAGTCCCGTTCAGAGAGGTACCTGAGATTGTAGGGCAATCATCGCTAACGTCGCTGAAACCATCCGCATCATCATCGGTGTCTTCATCGCTGTCACGGCAACCATCGCCATCGTTGTCAGAACTGGAATCAGAGACCCAAGTCGGGCGAGGGGGGGCGTAGGAAGTCCAAGGGCAGTTATCATCGACGTCATCGATTTCATCGTTATCGTCATCTGAATCTTCGACATCATCTTTGCATCCATCATTGTCCCAATCCGTCGATGCTGAAGGGTTGGTTGTGTCTTGTCCGCTCGTCCAATTGAATTGGCCGCCACGGGGGCAGAGATCAGGGAAATTGTCGGTGATTCCGTCATTGTCGTCATCCGAATCACAAGCATCGCCGTTCGCATCCCCGTCAGTGTTACCTTGTGCAGGGTTGGACACATTCGGGCAGTTATCCTCAGAATCAGGAACACCGTCCACGTCTGCATCTTTCTTAGCACTGGGATCAAGTGACCACAGGATGGCGTCCCAACTGGAAGGGGAGGTGAGGGTCAGCCCACTCTTACTCATGGAACCGCCCGCAAGCCCACCACCGACAGTGACAATATCGCTTTCATTGATAGCGATGGAATAGAGAACTTCGTAATCAGCACCAGAGGTTGTTTCCATCCAGTTCCACACCCCGCTGGAGGACAACGCCCCCACCATCCCATCAAAATTACCACCGACCACAGCAGATTGTTGGCCACCGGTGAAGGTTGCATCGAGGGTTGTCACAATGAACACCTCGTCCATTGAGTTGATGGCTATGCCACGAATGGAGTCGACTGAAGAACTGCCCCCCGTAGCAGCCCAACTTGTACCAGTGAGGGTTGCAAAGGGGTTCTTCAGGACGAAAGCATCTTGTTGACCACCCTGAGTTGATGTGATTGACCATGACCCGGAAGGACCGTTGCCTTGCAGCCTTCCGTCGTACAATCCACCGATGTAGAGATCGTCATTGAGGCTGATGGCCATGGACGTGGCCTGAGTGTCTTGACCCGGAGTGCCAAGGCCACTCAGAGTTTTCACGGTACCAGAGGGATCAAATTTGATGAAGAAAGTGTCACTGTTCCCTGCTGGAATGTATGAATTGGTACCGAAAATCATGTTGCCAAAGGTGATTCCAGTGATGAAAATATCGCCCATCGAATTGACTTCTACGCCAGAAACAATCTGATTGCCAACACCGCCGCCCGATGTCACCCAAACAAGGGTTCCCGTCACGCCGTCAATTTTCGCTACGAAGACTTCTTGATCGCTGACGTTCAAGACGATCCCCCCGAAATCAGTCTCACCTTGGTGAACCCCTGTGACAATGACGTCACCGTTGAAATCAATTGTAACCGATTCAATTTGACTTGTCTCTTGAGAATTATTTACCACGGTCTGGAAACTATGGGCCCAAAGCCATTGACCGTTCGGGTCGGCCATGGCAATGAAGCCGTCTACGGATGAAGAAGCGATGGTTGACATGCCAAATTGAATCGAACCTGTGTAAAAACCAGCGACAATAATCTCACCGGCCATGCCAACTGCTAAATCACCGAAAATCGAAATTCCAGGATTGTTTGGAAGGTTGTGATCCGCTCCTAAGACGTATTGGTATTGGCCTGTACTTTCCACAGCACCGATGTAAAATTCCTGCCCGAAGGGACTCGTAGGTGGAAGGGTTTGGCTTCCGAAGGTGAGGGTCTGTCCGTTGCTTGTGTTCCAGGTGCCGCCGAAGGCATAGGAGCCAGAAGTGTATTCCAGTGCCTCAATGAACTCTGCGCCAGCAGAGGTGCCACCGCTGATCAACATTGGATTGGCACTGCTCGCACGTGCTTGAACACGCTCCACCGAGGTTGGCTCAGCCAGCTCCGATGAGGTCTGCAAGTGTGAATCCGGAGCGAGGCTTACCAGCGGTGCAAAGAGCGATAGCAGCATCAAAAGCATGACAGAGGTTGCTGAAGAGCGGAGGAAGGCAGTTGCCATAGACATTGCTCGAGCCTAGAGGACAAGAAGGCTTCCATCCATTGACCGCGAGCCTTGAAACGCCAAAGTGGCGCTTGGGGTCACTCGAGGTTGGTTTCAAGGGTGAGCAGATCACTGTCACCAGCATCGATAATGCTGAGGGTGGAAACCGAAAACGGCTTACCACAAGCGATTCCGAGTTCTCGGTTGACCATTGCTGCACGGAACTTGGTCACTTCAGGGTGACGAGCGTGCAGATCATCCACGAATTCGGTCGGACAGTTCGCCGCCAAAATCACGAGTTTCGCTTCACCACGAGCACAGGCATCGAGTGCTTGACGTTGTCCAAATCGTAGGTTTCCGGTTGCAATTGCATTTTTTAGTTGTCGGCTTAGATCCATATTTTATTCCTCCATACTCCACTCTGTTTCTCATGGTTGGATACTCACTCAGGGATGTAATACAGTTCGACACTGCCGGTTCCCAAAGAAATTGGTTGTCCGACAATGATGTTTTCTGCAACACCGGTGAGGTAATCTCGCTCGCCGATAATACCGGCCTTGAGCAAGTGATTGACGGTGACTTCGAAAGCAGCCCGAGCCAAGATACTGTGCTTGGTTCCGGACACACCGTGACGGCCAATAGCCCGCACTTCACCTTCGGAGGTCATGACGTCTGCGACGAGCAACAAGTGACGAACGTCGACTTCGAGTCGTGCGCCATCAAGGGTCGCTTGCAGTTCATTGATGATCGATTGTCGAGCAGCCTCAATTCCAAGGAATTCATAAATTTCAATGATGTTGTTGGTGTAGGTTCGTGTGCGGTCGATGGTCTCGATTTCGCTCACACGGGTGAGGTTTGAACCGATGGTCGAAAGGTAGTATTCGCCCGTCTTATCGTCAAGTTGAACGTTTGCTCGTTCGATGTTAGGAATACCCTTGAGGCGCATGTCACGAATCTTTTCTTCAAGTTGAAGCAACATTGTGTACGATGGTGGGTTTTCAGCAAGTTCAGCGAGGTCTTCTGGTGAATGAACACCAGGAATCAAGGTCAATGTGGACGGATTCTTGTCCTTGTCAGGTTGAACCAGCAATCGGGTAGCACGCTCGAGTTTGTCTTTCACTTCCAAACCAGTCATGTTCTTCTGCTTGAGGTTACCTTTGTTGAGCTTCAAAACCAATCGGCGTTGAGCGACGTCGGTTTCAAGAGAAGCGATGTTGACAGTTGTGGTCACCTCGATTGCAGCCGCAAGTTTGCGAGCTTCCTCTGCTGAGGTTTTCTTCTCAGCGGAAAGACGGATGGTCATCGTAGGGGTGTTCGGGACTTTACGGGCGTCGACAATTTCGATGATCCGTGGAAGACCTTGGGTTACGTTGACCGTTGCAACACCAGCATAGTGGAACGTACGCATGGTCATCTGTGTACCAGGTTCGCCAATGGATTGAGCGGTGATAATACCTGCTGCTTCGTAAGGATCGATGCTTGCTTTGTCAAGTGCGACAACTGCTTCATCGACGACTTTCTTAGCCTGAGGCTTGGTCAACTTCTTCTTTCCACGAGCGTGAATAGCCACGGTTAGGTCGTGGAAAATCCGGTCTGTGAAGCGAACGGTTCCGTTGGTCTCGACAGCAGCGACGAGGGACTTGAAAACGGGGTCGTCTGCCAATGGATCGATGGAGGTCAAGAGTTTCTCTCCGGAATCGTAGGTGTCCATATCTGCTGCAGTCTTAGCACGGGCACTCAAGCGACCAGTTCGACGCTTGAGTCGAACGGATGTTGTGGGACCTGTGTTTTCACTGTTTGAGTCGCCGCCTTTCTTGCTGGCAGCGTCGATGGTTGCTTTGATGGTTGCAGCGGTTTCTGAATCTGTTTCACACAATTGTGCGATTTCTCCAGCGCCAAGGATCTTGACATCGTCCCACTTCTTGTCATCTGCAAGGGTGTGAGCGTAGTTTTCTGCAATGCCCAAATCCATGAGCTTCTTCTTGGTTGCACTCTTTACGACCATCAGTCATCGCCTCCTTCGGCATTTCCAGCTTCACCATGCTCGAGATCATCAGAATCGATTCGGGCAGTTGTTGGTTCAAAGGAATCGCGTACGTCGAGTTTTGCACCTTCGGTTCCTAGGGCTTCATCGACAATGACGTCGATGTTGAATGGTGAACCATGCACACCACGGGATGGGTCAATACCATCTTCACCGTAGCTGAATTGGATGATTCGGTTTGCAGTGTTACGGACCGACAACATACCGTCGTCGTAGACCTTCAAGTCGTCCATAGCGTTGATCAGTCGGCGTTGCATGTATCCAGACTTTGCAGTACGGACAGCGGTATCGACCAGTGATTCACGGCCAGACACGGAGAGCATGAAGAACTCCGTAGGCTCAAGACCACGCTTGAATGAACTCGAGATGAAACCACGGTCGGCTGCTGCACGACCGCCACGACGGAAGTGGGGTAGAACACGTTCGTTGTAGCCACGCTCAAGCCGCTTTCCACGAACCTTTGCTTGACCAATGGAACCGGCCATCATGTTGAGGTTGTCCATGGAACCACGAGCTCCAGAGATTGCCATGTTGACTGCAGCGTTGGTTGAACCGGACTGAGCCAGTTCGTTCTTTGCTACGTCACCAGCTTCTTGCTTACCACCATCGAGGATGACCATGATGTCTTCTTCGAGGGTTTCACGAGGTGTACGGCCGGGGCGGGATTCGTAGCCGCGACCGTCTTTACCGAACTTGGCAAGAGCTTCTTCAACCAACTCACCAGCGTCCACGTTTGCTTTGATGATCGCTGCGAGTGCATCGGCACTCAAATCTTCGTCATCAATACCTGTTGTGAATCCGAGTGAGGTGCACGCTGCAATGGTGAGGCGTGTGAACTCATCGAGGAAACGAGCCCCTTCTTCAGGGCCGTTGGTTTGAACAATTGCATCCAGCAATCGTCCGTCTTCTGCACCGATGGCACGCTTGTCGAGTGTTCCTTCGACCTTACCGTCCTTGACGACAACTTCGTCGTTTGATCGGCTTCGGAATCGAAGGTGGATGTTGTCGGGGATGATCAGTGAGATGATGTCTTGGCCACGGAAGCATTCCTTGCCTCGGTGATCCATGACGATCTCAGGCAGTGCGCCTTCCCAGTTGATGCTACCAAGCATTTCCAAACCGTGACGTCGGTTGATGAGGGTACCAGGGCGTGACAATAAGTACGCACCGGAAATGTGGTCGTGAATTCCACCAATCACCGCACCGCCGTAGCGAGGGGTCAGGATGTGTTCTTGAACACGCATCAAAATCTTAGCCTCAGCCCGTGCTTCTTCAGATTGAATCACGTGAAGGTTCATTTCGTCACCGTCAAAGTCAGCGTTGTACGGGGTACAAACTGCAAGGTTAAATCGGAATGTCTTGCCTTCCATAACACGAACTTCGTGGACCATCATGGACATGCGGTGAAGCGAAGGTTGTCGGTTAAAGATAGCAACGTCACCGTCGATCAAGTGTCGCTCAACAAGCAATCCAGGCTTTGGGTTGCCGTTGCGGTCAATCGTCGAGAGACGATCTTCGACCCGAGTGTTGTCGCCCCATTCATCAGCAGGGCTGTGGCAGTGAGGGCAGTTGACCTTGAGATGATCAGGAAGAGCATCTGGGTGAACCTTGTCTGCTTCTGCAAGGTCCCACATCCAGCGGTAGTGAAGCTTAGCACGTGGGTCGTCCTCAGGGAGGCGGTGACCTTCTGCGTCTTCACCACGAAGGTTAGCGAGGGTTGCATCGTCATCAACGATGTAAGATGTTTCAGATGTTCCATCAGTTGCGATGGTGATCTGCGGCTTAATGACCAATCCCGGTAGGAAGTTTGGTGCAGGAAGCACAGAGTGCAAGTCGAGACGCGTTGTGGTTTCGTCATTGCATTCTGGGTTATGACATCGGAATCCAGCGTTGATCAATCGGCTGCGCTCGTTGATTCGAACACGTCGACCGTCACCACGGATGATGTAGTTGACACCTGGGTGAAAATCAGGACCACGTAGAATCATTTGTCGCAATTGCTCTCGGTTTCGAGATGTAACACGGATCGGAACGGTCAGTTCCTTTGCGATTTTTGTTGGTACACCAACTTCGTTGACGCCGAGGAACGGATCAGGGGAGATCACGGACCGAGCACAGAAGTTGACACGCTTACCAGACAAGTTGCTACGGAAACGACCTTCCTTCCCCTTGAGTCGCTGAGTGAGCGTCTTGAGGGTTCGGCCGGACCGGTGACGTGCTGGAGGAATTCCAGACGTTTGGTTGTCGAAGTAGGTGGTTACGTGGTATTGCAACAGTTCCCAAAGGTCCTCAACGATCAGTTGTGGAGCACCGGAGTCACGGTTTTCACGAAGGCGTTGGTTGATACGGAGGACGTCAACAAGTTTGTGAGTCAAATCGTCTTCTGAACGGTCGCCGCTATCGAGGGTGATCGAAGGCCGGACGGTGATCGGAGGCACTGGAAGCACCTTGAGGACAATCCACTCTGGGCGGTTTTGTTTGTCCATACCGATAAAGATCAAGGATTCCGATGGAATACCGCTGAGCCATTCACGAACGTCACGAGGGTTGAGCTTGCGCCATCCTTCGTCCTTGCCGCTTTGGCCTTGGGATTCTTTCTTTTCCTTGAAAGTTGTAGGCTTGTCGAGGGCGATTTTGCCTTGTGCTTCACCACAGTGCATGCACACACCACGGCTTGTACCGGTGGTGACCTTCTCGACTTCCTTGATGATCTTTGCAAATTCTGTGGATCCAACACCGTGCTTGGTGATGATGTCACGGATACGTGCTCGGAAGTAGTCTTGCTCAGACAGTTCTGGGTTCGATGGGTGAGAACCGCTCTCGCTGTGAAGAAGAATCTCGCTGCACTTGCTGCAAGTTGTTTTCAAAGCGGTCTTGATGAGGTTCACGAAACCAATGTGCATAACTGGAAGTTCGAGTTGAATGTGGCCAAAGTGACCGGGGGACTCATCGTACTTGCAGTTGTCAGTCGGACAGACCAAACCAGGTTCGATAACACCCATGTGAGGGTCCATAAGACCCTGACGGTAGGCGTGACCGTCGTCTTTGTAGGTGTCTGCTGTCTTCACTTCGACAGCGGACATCTTGCGGATTTCACTTGGGTCCATCAGGCCGAAACGAATCTGTGCAATTCGCTTTGGGATCATTGTATTTGTTTGGCTCATCGTCGGTCCTCCAGTTCGAGTCTCATGGCAACACCTAAACTCTTCATCTCATCCAAGAGCAGCTTGAAAGCGTACGAGGTTTGCACCTTGTAGACTTCAGCGCCGTCACCGTGGATTGGGCTGACGTAGGTTCTTCGCTTAGGATCGTACCAAGCAATGTGTCCAGATTGAGCGCATACATACATGTCGATTCCATCGGATTCGTCGAGAAGACGATCCTTGATAACCATCGAAGCACCGTGGGCGATGAGGCAGTCACGTTCCATTTCACCGAATCGCAGACCACCTTGTCGGGCACGACCTTCAGTCGGCTGACGGGTAAGAATTTGAACACGGCCACGGGAACGGGCGTGAATCTTGGACGACACCAGGTGGTGCAGTCGTTGGTAGTAGATGCAACCAACGAAGATTTCAGCTGGATAGACTTCACCAGTTTCACCGTTGATCATGGTTTCACGGCCCGTGTGAGCGTAGCCGTTTCGGACCAAGCCATCTCGGAGGCTGCCTTCCTTTTCTCCACGGAAAGCAGTACCGTCAATTCGGCGTCCTTCAAGGGCACCGACCTTTCCACCAATCATTTCCAAGACGTGAGCCACGGTCATGCGGGATGGAATAGCGTGAGGGTTGATGATCAAATCAGGCACAACACCGTCTGCGGTGAATGGCATGTCCTCAGGATCAACAAGGCGTCCAATGACACCCTTTTGACCGTGACGAGAAGCGAACTTGTCGCCGACTTCAGGAATCTTGTGGCTTCGAACCATGACACGCACCAAGCGACCAGAATCAAGTGATTCTGTGACATAGACGTTGTCGACCCAGCCTCGCTCGCCGTGGCGAACAAGCATGGATGATTCTCGACGTTCTTGAGCGAGCAAGAATGCACCGCCTGCAGATTCTTCAAGGAACCGAGGTGGGCTGGTCTTGCCGACCAACACTTCGCCACCGATGAGTTCCTTTTCAGGGAGTGGCAGACCGTCAGCTTCCAAGTGTCGATAAGCTTCTTCGGGCTTGAGTCCCTTCACTTCTTGAAGGGAGCTTCCTGGCCTTTCGATTTCTTCAACTTGACCACCAGGGAATCGGCGGCGTTCTGCATTGTATGTTCTGTTGAAGGTTGAGCGGCCGAGTGCGCGGTCAATTGAACCACGGTTCATGATCACAGCGTCTTGCATGTTGTAACCATGCAACGACATGATTGCAACGATGAAGTTCTGACCACCGGGTCGGTCGTCAAAGTGCGTGGTCTCCATAGCACGGGTTCGAGTGATCGAACGGTGTGGGTAGTGGAGGATGTGAGCACGGGTGTCAGGACGCATGCGGTAGTTTGCGCTTGGCAGACCCAAGGATTGCTTGACCATGGCCGTACCACCTGTGACACGAGGTGTCGAGTTGTGTTCCGGGTATGGAATCAACGAAGCACAAACACCGAGCACGAGTTGTGGATCGATTTCACAGTGTGTGTGTTCTTCGGTGTAGAGCAATTCAACTTCAATGTCTGCAATTTGCCATTCTCCGTTTGGCATGCGAACGCGTGCCTTCAGTTTAGCGACGGTAGCGCCAGGTTCACCGAGGTTGGTCCATTCAACGTTTTCGTTGGTGAGTGGACGTCCAGCGAGTGGGCCGTCAAGGATGGTTTCCGGTAGAACGAACGGACGTGCCGAGACGAAGAGGTCTTCTTCTTCTTCTGCGTCAACCCATTCAACGATACCTTCGTTGACGAGGTTCTTGAAGGTCATTTCACCTGCTGTCAGTGCTTGTAGGTGAGCTCCAGTCAAGCGAGGTGCACCATCGTAGAGGATCAAAAGAGGACGCAGGATACGTCCCTTGTCGGTATTGATGAAGATGTCCTTGTTTTCCTTGTCGTATCGGATGGAAACTTCAGCAGGGATGGTTCCTCGTCGGCGAGCAGACTTGAAGTGGCGAACCAAGTTCTTTCCATTCTTGTGAATCCCGTAAATGTCACCGTTGACGTGAATTCTGTCACCAGAGGTCCAGTCGTCTGGTTCGAAGACATCCAATTCATCGAGTTGTTGTCGGACCTCGATTTCGCTGATGTGTTCAGAGATGTCAATCATTTGAGCTGCGTTCTTCACAAGACCACAGTTCTGACCTTCAGGGGTCTCGTTAGGGCACAAGCGGCCCCATTGTGTTGGGTGCAGGTCACGTGCTTCGAAGTGAGGTTGGCTTCGGACCAAAGGAGAGGTGACACGGCGCATGTGTGACAACGAAGCGAGGTAGGTTGTTCGATCGAGCAACTGGCTGACACCAGAGCGTCCGCCGACCCAGTTTCCAGTAGCCAGAGCGTGCATGATCTTCGAAGTCAAGACGTCCGGGCGAAGGCAGGAAGTGATCTTGAGTTCTCGCTTTCGGTTGTGATGGCGTTCGAGTTGGTACTTCAAATCTCGAGCGAGTTGTCCAGATGAAACACGGAACAAATCTTCGACAAGGTCACCTGCCAAGCGAACACGCTTGTTTGCATAGTGGTCCTTGTCGTTTGGTTCACGGTTGGTGAGGGCCATCTCAAGAACTTGGCGGACGATGCGGCCAAGGAAGATTGCCTTCTTTTTGCGAGCAGTTGGTTGGTCGCCCAAGTGAGGAAGAAGTTCACGGTCAAGCAGTTGGTTGACTCGTTGCTCTCGGTATTCTCGTTGTTGGCCGGCTGCGAATTTCTTTTGCAACCATTCGTGAGCTTCAGTCATGGATTGGACTGCATACTCTTCATTGTCATTGACTTCGTTGAGGTTGGCCACGATGTACTTGAACGTTTCAGTTGGTCCTGCGATTGCCTGGAACACTTCTTGGTCGTTTTCGATTCCAAGTGCACGCATGAGCAAGACAACAGGGATGGCGGTTGTTCCAGCGGTGCTGATCTTCACCATGAGCATTCCATCACGTCGCTTTTCGACGTTGAGTGGCTTGCGCATTCCATCTTTCTGAGAGAAAATCTTAGCAACTTCGGTTCGCTTTGCGTACCGCTTGTTGATTTCGACGGTGACACGGTTTGGAGCAAGATCCTCCATAGAGATGAGGACACGCTCTGTGCCGTTGATGATGAAGTAGCCTCCAGGGTCGAGAGGATCTTCGCCCTTCTTACGGAGCAGGTCGTCCCAGAGTGCGGAATCTTCAGTGGAGGTTGTTGGGTAGAGTTGGCGGTCACCAGCGATGTGTCCTGCATGCAGGTTGCAGCGCTTGGAACGAACCATAATTGGCATGCTACCAACTTGAACACCGGTTTCCTTAGGCGATGGGATGCCATTGCGGAAAATCTGGAAATCGATGGTGACTGGAGACATGTAGGTCAACTTGCGAAGGCGGCATTCCATAGGGGTGGACGGGTGCTCAGCACCGTTTGCTTCACGGATGGTTGGTTCGCCAAGTTGGATGTTCTTGAGGCGAATGGTGATGTCTTGGTCAACAACGTCGAGCTTGATGAAGCCGCCGTCGTCGTCGTGGATTTCTTCATCTGTACCGACACGGATGTTTCGAATGATTTTCTCCATACGAGATATGCTGTTGTCCCCTGATGGGATACAATCGTCATACGATGCGAGTTGGTGGTTGACAAGGCTGCGTTCTTTGAAAAATGATTGAATAATTTCTTGCATGATAATCCCTCCTCAGTTGCCCTCTACTATCAGGCGATAGGCGATGGTACGTCCAGCCGATGGGGACAGGCGGACGACCTTTAGCACACGGTCAGCGATCCAACCGGCGGCGAGTGGTTTGTGTTCAGGGTCTGCTGCGAGGCGAGCATTGTCCTCGTTTTCTGACAATTCCTTGATGACTTGAACAACGGGGTCTGTGATCAAAATCTTTGGAAGCAGTTCCTTAGCGAGGCGGTCTTCGCCCGTCTCGTCATCAGGTTGAATCATGTTCCAAGGAGTCAGTTCTGCGCTTTCAACATCGAATTGCTCTTGTTCAGAGATGTTCGGGGCGCCAACCAGTTCTTGGTGGGGGACCAGGAAATGATTCAGTGCGTTGAAACGGAGGGTGATTTCAGGGCGATCGAAGTCATCGATGGCCTTTGAACGAATGGTGATTTTCTTGCTCTTCTTCGCTGCACGTCGGCGGGAACCTTGTTCAGCGATGATGGACATTGTGCTGATGAATTGCTCTGAATCCTTTGATTCACCGAGCGTGGAGGCAATTTCGTCAGATGACATGGCCTTGATATCGGTCATGTTGCGATCAGTTGCAAGTTTATGTGCAAATTCCTCGGAGACGCCGAGTTCCATGAGTCGCTTCTTCGTTGCGCTTTTTACTACCATCCAAATTCCCCGCTCAGCCCTACTCTACGTGGCCAGTAGTTCAGTCAGGCGGGCCTGACGGGGTTCGAACCCGCGACCATCGGATTAAAAGTCCGACGCTCTACCTGACTGAGCTACAGGCCCAATAGTGCACCTTGGGCTCTTGGCCCGACTTACCAACTGTTCATATAGGTTACGGCTGCGAAACTTGGAAGGTAAATCGACCACAGTCTATCTATTACAAGGATATTCTCACATTGCGAATGTTGAGATATGGCCGGGGTTGCAGTATTTTTCTCGAGTGGATAGCAATATAGCCCATGTCCATCTCGCCGAAATTGGGGCAAAACATGAACGATGGCATCTTTGGTTCAGACGACTCCGAGGCCGAAATTTCTCGTTTAAAACGCGCGGCAACACACCGGAATTGGACCACACCAGATGGCGTATCGTTGGAAGTGATCACACCCCCAACTGTCTATCCCCCAAAAGAGGACACGGACTTACTTTGCCGAGCGTTGAGAAACCTCGGCCCGGGGAAAGGCCAACGATTGTTAGAAATCGGATGTGGTTCAGGCGCTGCTTCCCTTTATGCAGCCTGTTTGGGCTACCGAGTTCGGGCGTGTGACATCAACCCTTACGCAGTGGCAGCAACCCGTGCGAACGCTGAGCAGTCAAACCTCAATGTCGACGTCCATGAGGGTGGCCCCGGACCCGCTGAAGATGGAAGCATCGAACAATGGGCAGGACTGAACACCCACGATGTGCTGGTTTGGAACCTTCCCTACCTGACGCATGATCAAACAATCGATCAGGTGCTCGGCCCGCTCGAAGAGGCAGCGCTTCTTGACACGGATCAAATTGGCCTCTCATCCCGTCTTATGCTCCAAGTAAGCGAAAACCAACTTCTGGCAAAAAATGGCATTATGCTGCTTCTCGTCAGTGCAAATGAGCGCGGAAAGCAAGCCGAACTGGAAGCTCAGAAGCATGGATTTGCAGCACGTTATGTGGCGGAACATACCTTTGACGATGGAGAAGAACTGCGCGTCCTTGCAGTTTGGCATCCTTATGCTGGATCACGGATACAAACATTCGAAACCGTCGCTTCGACCAATCAGACTGCCCTGGAACACGCCACAACGGTCGGTGATTTTTTCAGAGCAGATGTGCAAACTGAAGGACGTGGGCGACGAGGAAGGTCGTGGTCGAGTGAAAGCGAATGCTTTGCCGGATCATGGCTGATTGCCTCTGGCAAACCATCGATGGCCCCTGGACTGATGCAAATTCTTGGTGGATACGCTGTTGTAACAACACACAGATTGCTCGGCATTCCAAACGAAGGGATCGCACTGAAGTGGCCGAATGATGTCTATCACTCGATTGATGACAACCTCGGAAAAATCGCAGGGGTGTTGGTTGAAGGGACAAGCAAGGGAAACAAAAGCGCCATCGTCCTCGGTATAGGCGTGAACCTTTCGACAAACAACGCAGATTCACGAACCTATCCAATCGCCCATCTCAACGATCAGCTTCCACACATTAGTGCTGAATCTTATGCACCTGTGATTCATGCGGTTATTGCTTCATTTTTCGAACAAAGAGAAGGCATCCGAGACAATAAAAATCAGGACATTCTTACTGCCATCTTCGCTGAAATTAAACGGAGCCAAGGACCTCTCGGAAGACCTATCTATAGAGGTCTTTCTTGGCAGGTTTCTAACCTCGACGACCAAGGGACCTTGACCCTTGTCAGCGATGATGGACAAACCGAAGGAATCGCTGATGGTGAAGACCTTATTTGGCCCGCCTTGAGAGCCATTTAATCTTCAAGTTCTCCATCGAGAACTTCCTCTGTCTCGAGGCTGCGCTTGTACAAACCGTAACCGACAAAGGCAATGCCGATAGGGTATGCAACGAAGTCGAGCATTGTTTGTCGATCAACGTCAACCAGAACTTCTCCTTCCCCATTGACAAAGGTCACATTGTAGGTGTAGAAGCCGCCATCTGAGGCTTGGAATTCGAATTCGAGGTCATCTCCTGCTGCCACATTCCAGGACTGTTCTTGGACGTCCTCCCCTGATTCATCTTCAATGACAATGGTCACCGTGGATTCGGAAATGGCCATGACATCAAATGTGACCGTGTCACTTTTCAGCATCGAAGCCCCCCCGGTAAGGCTGGGCTCTTCGGTGTCCAGTGATACAGGATCGACCCAGGCGTGCATGATGAGGCCACCGAGAAGTATACTCGTACCAACCAGCAGAAAGACATCGCTCATCTTCATGCTCGGAGCAGTCCCACCACCAGCCATGAGTTGGCGTGCTGGTTTCGTCTCATGAACGTAGTGGTCAACGGCGCCGAGGTGGTCGCTCCAAGCAGAGTCGTTCTCTTACAAGGCGTATTTTACCACTTGAGGTGATGCTCTTTATCTTGATTTCAGACAACGATTCAGTGTTTTGGCAGAGACCTTTTACTGCAGTGTAAATCTCATGCGGTACCTGAAGAATTCCGTAGCCTAGGCGCCGATTTTCATCAGCGGCTAGGAAACTATGACTTATTTTGGCTTGGTCACTCTCGGAGGCATGGAAGTCCATCAAACGGATTTCGAAACCTTCTCTAACTTCGCCAAAGGCATCTTCAATTGCCTTTTTGGCGTCGTTGCGCTGTTCAATCTTTGAATCGAATGCGACTCCAAGCCAGCGGCGTTTTCCCCTCAGGGCTTTGGATAACCGCTTGGCCATGAAAACCGGAGAAACCTTCTCCTTCAATACATTTAATCATCAAAGGGGCCATAAAGTGAAAACCAGTGAATCGTTCGTGAACACCGTGGCCCCAGAGGAGATCAGCCAACTTGAGGAGATTCCTAGCCCTCAAATCGAAGAGGGGCTTGGTGAACTCGCTTCGAGAGATTCATCTCTTCTCGGGCTTTTATTCACGCTCCTCGCTGTCAAAACCCTCCCGCATATCTTAGCCCTGACCGTGGCTTCGATTTTGCTTTATTCGATTGCTGCTGGTAGTGAAGGCCTCGCTGCTGTTGGATTCACCTCCCTTGCAATCGGCTACGCAACCACTGCTTTCCTCTCCAACAGTGAAGCCATCCGATCATGGACGCAATTAGCCCCTTGGGAAAGCGAACGCCCGCCGTTGATGAAACGAGTGCTCCTCAGTTCACGCATTCTGATCCTCCCATTTTCTGTCGCTGCTGTGTTCGGACTTTCCTTCATCATGCTGACCAATGATTCCGCCGTCGATGCTCTTGCCGTTGTGTTAGCAAGCCTGTTTGTTCTCTGGGCTGTCGCTCAAGGACGATCTTTTTCAGCCTGGGCTGCTTCAATCGCTGCCAAAAACCTGCCCGCAATGGGTCACAAGACGGGCAATGGCTATGTTGGATTAACCATGATTGGCACGCTTGTCACGGTCGTAGGGGCGGCAGGCGTCATGGGCTATGCTATGCTTCATGCAACGAACCCACTCTCAAAGATCAACATTGGATATGTACTGCTGTTTACCGGTCTTTCCCTTGGTGTCTTTGCCTTGATGAAGGGATTGACATGGACGGTGCGAAAAACGGCCATGAAAGACAAAGCTCTCCGTCGCTTTCACTTCCGCTGGTCTTTGCTTGTGCATTTGTTCGTCACGTGGCACCTCCTCACCGTGTTTCGACACATTGTGATGGAACCGAGTGAACTGGAAGTCTACATTGAAGAAATAGCACTGATGATTCTAACCGTGTTCATGGGCATATGGACGCTCACATCACGGGGTGTTGGTTCAGAGTTGAAACTTTTGAACAACAACAATGCATTGCCATGGGGATTGGCGTTTGGTTACGCCTATGCTGGAAGCGTCGCTGTGATCAATTCCTTCCTCGGAGAAAACCTGCTGCTGGTCATGGTGTTAGGTCACCTCATTGCCGCAACCACTGGTGTGATCATGCACCGTTCGGTCCTGAAGAAATTACTTGATCAGCGAGCCGATGAGTTGGAAATCAAACGCATCATGACGGATGTAAATCCACGCTCAGAAGATGATGGTGAAGAGCCCAGTATTGTGGGCACAGTTCGCATAGAGGAGCCCGTGAAGGACCAAGAGGATTGGCGAAGTGAATTAGACAACGATTGGGAAAAGCAACCGGATGTTGGCTTGAATGCTGAAGTGGAGTGGGAAGAAGTCATCAACATCGAAGATTAATCAGACGGCCGAATCCCTGCTAACAACGTCACAACTCGTATCGTGTCTTCCAAGTCTTCACTCACCCTCGCTCCCAGAATCACTTGAGCATCAGCATCGAGTGCTTCGGTAAACAGGTTTGCAACAGCATCGACCTGGCCAATGGTCATGCCCAATCCGCCTTCGACTTGTATGAGGCAAGAACTCGCACCTCCAACGTCCAAAGCAGAGAGCGGAGCCATCATGGCTGATTGAAGGATGGATTCAGGATCGTCCGGCCGACCTGAACCAACAAGCATTGTTGCCTCTCCTTCCTGATCGACGATGGCACGCAAATCCATCAAATCGAGGTTGATGAGGCCCATCCGCATGAGGGTGCGTACCAAACCGTCAACCAAATCTTCGACCCATTCGGCGCCCATTTGCCATGTTTGTCCCTTTTGGCGAGCTTGGCGAGCGAGCCGGTCAAGGGAAAGTCGAACGGTGACGTGGGCAATGTGTTCCAACCGTTCTAAGCCTTGTTGGGCGATGATGGTTCGTGTTTCTTGAACTTCGAAAGGCATTGCAGCAACAGCAAGAACGAGTGCTCCGGATTGCCTGGCTTGACGAGCAAATTCGTGTGCTGCACCGGTACCAGTTCCTCCCCCAAGACCAGTGAGAAGGATGACCAACTCCACGGGTTCGAGGATGGTCGAAGCAAGCGTAGCATAGCCTCGCATGCGCTGTTCGGCCAAGGGTGGAAGTGCGGCACAGCCAACCGAGTCAAGGGTGTGGCCAAGCCGAAGGATGTTGGCGCTTCCAGCGTCAGCTAAACTCTCGTCATCTGCATCGATGAGCAGCACACTGGTGTCACTGGAACAGCGGACACTTGCCCCTTTGGCCCATGCACAACCTAAACCACCGATACCTGCGATGAGAATTTGGTCAGCATCCATGAACCCTCCTTCACCCGATGCCACATGAACTTTGGCTGATGGTTGGACGGGGTTTCACACATAGCGGAGGTAACGACGCCGTGCATCCCTTGCCCAAGCATTGTCTGGTTCAAGGGAAAGAACACGATCATAAAATTCGATGGCTGTTTCGAATTCAGAGAGGTAGCGACCATAGAGATGTCCCAAATTGGACAACACCGGTATGCAGCCTTCATCTGATTCAAGCATGGAAAGGAGAAGTTTTTCAGCAGCGCCGAGATCATTTCTGAGCATCATCTCTTCTGCATCATCGAGAAGTTGAAGTTGTTCTGTGGTCAAATCATAGACATTGTCAAAGGTTGTCGACATAGGCTCACCAGTCGGTTCTCATAGCCTCACCTCAAAGAACCCTTCTGCCTTTTGCGTAAAGTGCGTTTTTCAATCAAATTTCGGCATTCAATCCGATGCCAAACCCATTGTTTATAGCACCCCTCGAAACCATGCAGAAAACGGCACACTGCAAGGCACTGAACCATCCCCTTGGCTGGGAATGTTTAAGGGGCACTTACGATTCGGTTAAATCACTGGGTGAGTCTATGCTACGCGAGTCGATTTCTTCTCGAACCGGACTTGTTGCCGGGCTCATCCTCTTGTTGATGATTCCAGGCCTTGTCACGTCCTATCACACGGGCATCGGTGGAGAGCAAAGCAACGCAGGCGAAACGATTGATGACGTCGCTAAAGAAGGCTGTCTTTGCCACAACGGCGACTCTGACAATTCGGTGCAAGTCATCCTCGATGATGTCCCCTACGGATGGATCGGTGGAGAAACATACACCATGACGCTCCAACTTATCGGCGGCCCTCCGGCCACCGGAACATACACCGCCGGGTTTGCCATGAGGGTGTCAACTGGCATCCTTGGTGGAGAAGAAGTCCAGAATTGGGAAGAAGACCTAACCGCGCTGACCCACACCGAAGCCTCATCAGATTCTCCTGAGCGCGACTGGACCATCACTTGGGAGGCACCCGCCTCCGGCGAAGGAACAGTCAACTTTTGGATCACCGGCAATTCAGTTAACGGCGACCAGCTCCCTGGCGTTGAAGACAAGTGGAATCAACTTCTTTTCTCCCTCCGTGAAGGTGATGAGAACACCGATGCTCTCGGCACCCGCACGCTGTTTGCAGGCGATGGTAATGTGAGCCCACCAGCACCTGAATCCCACGGGGTCGATCTCGAGCATATGGGTGCCGAACTCCGAGCACACTGGCTCGGTCTCCTCGGATTCGGCGCTGTTCTCGCCGTTATTGGATTTGCAGGACTTCTGCTCCGATACAGTTTCTCCACTTCCTACAAGGGTCGGTCCAACCAATTGCGACTCCGATACAAACTCATGCGAAGAGGTGACCAGTGATGGACGATACAATCTCCACCTTACTCCGTGGTGTCGCCAAGGGAACCATCAGCGTTGCAGATGCACGAAAAGCCTTGGAAGACGCAACCCTCACCGAAGAAGAAATGGTTTCAGCCATCGACCACGGCGTCTTCAACCCAGCCGAACCAGGAACGATTGTGAGCGCCTCACTTGCACCATCTGGAGGTTCATACCTGACCATGATGTTCTTCGTCTGGGGCATCTTTTGGTCATGCTACTGGGTGTTCTCCCTGATCTACGGACTCGCCAAAGGCTGGGACCAACAGCAACTTGCCTACCATCTGGGAATTGTCCTCATTACGCTTTGTATGATGGGCATGGTTTACCTGAAATTCGTCATCCCAGACGCCATCATTGTCAAGCATGCTCAGAATAAATTCATTCCTGAGCATACAAAAGATTGGAAGGAGTACAAGTGGTGAACCATCATGGCGCGTGACTACAACCTCAAACCCGCATCAGTGGAAGGAGCCAAAGCCGTTGAGGCTGGTGCTTCTTACATCAATCGACGTCAATTCCTCAGGTATGGATTCAACACCGCAACCGGCGTGATGGCAGCCTCCCTCGGCGTGCTTGGCTTTGCCTCAATCCTTCTGCCTCCTGGCGGGACCACTGCTGGTGAGCTCGGCGTGGTCTACTGGGCCAAAGGTCGAGAAGATGAAGCATGGTACGGAGCCAAACACGAACAACTGATGACCAAGACTGATTTCGTCGAGGAAGCTGCAAAGTCCAACACTGGAACCGCAGGTGCTGCTGGAATCTGGAACGGAGTCCCCGTTGTTGTCACCTACGTCAACCACTCACAAAACAAAGACACACCCGTCTCAGGAGGATTGGCTCGCTTCCAATTCATGGAAGGGGTCGATGAAACAGGAAAAACCATCGGACACTTCGAAGATTTGAGCGACACTGACCCTCGGATTTTCCCTTCTGAGAACATTGTCATGATTTTCGCTCGCTGCACTCACTTGTGCTGCATCCCTGGTTGGCAATTGGTCTCAAACTCATTCACAGAAGACTCGTGGTCCCCCGGTGGGGGCGACGATGGTGGTACCAAGTTGTTCTGCATCTGTCACTCTTCCCGTTTCGATCCAACTGCCCTTGAAATGAACACAAACCGAAACCGCTCCAACGGCTCGACCTTCAAGTACGCAGGTATTCGAAAGGCCGGAGGACCTGCTCCTGTCGGACTACCACTGATCCCGATTGAACTCAACGGTGACGTCATCGAAGGCATCACGGACTACATAGATTGGTACACGTACTGCGACTGAGGTGTTTAAAATGACAACAATGTTCTGGATTCTGTGGTTTTTTATCGCTTTCGTTATCGTCCTCGTGGCGTTAACCCTCCGTAAGGAAAACGATGACCTCCCCCGTCGTGAAATCCTCCGTGCCGTGGAATCAACCGGCAAGATGGGTTTTGCTGAGCGTTTATTCCTGTGGATCTTCTCATGGCTCGATACACGGTTCCGCCTCCAAGATTATTGGAACATGTCCAAGGGCGCTTACTACAACATGCACCGACAAATGCCGTTAACTCACGCTGAGAAGTACAAGCTGAGAATCATTTGGTATTGGTACCCATTGTATTGCCTTGGTGGCATCTCGTTCCTTTCGTTCATCATCCTAGTCATCACTGGAACGGTTCTGGGCATCTACTACGTGCCCGGAGGCGATGGCGACCCGTCACCCGCTTACGCCAGCATGCAATTCATCATGACCGAATTACCGTTTGGCTACATCATCCGTGCCGTCCACCATTGGGCGACTCACTTCATGGTTGCCAGTGTGTTTCTCCACATGTGCCGAGTTTACTTCACTGGTGCTTACCGTAACCCCCGTGAACTCAACTGGCTCATCGGTGTGGCGTTGATGGCACTCACCATTGTGTTTGGTTACTCAGGTTACCTTCTGCCATGGGATTCTCTAGCATACGGCGCTGCCGTGATCGGTATCAACCTAGCCAACTCAAGTCCCCTTGTAGGGAAATACGTGGCAACCCTGTTGTTCAGCGGCTCTTCATTGACGCCACGAACTGTGACACGAATGTACTTCATTCACGTGTTTATTCTTCCCGTAATCGTGACAACACTGATTATTATTCACTTATTTATTGTCTGGGTGCAAGGCATTGCAGAACCACATTGATCTTGGAGGTATGAATTATGGGACTTATTGAGAATCTTGGCCGTGTTGCTTCTTCCTATATGGAAGAAAAGGAACAACTTCAAACTGCTGGAGAAACGCGTGAACGAACACGAACAGGCCACGGTTTTTGGCCACAAGAAGTGCTTCGCGATTCGATTATCTTCGCGTTCATGGGAGCAGTCTTGCTGTTCTATGCGTGGCTGATCCCACCACCGCTCCACGGTGCTGCTGATGCTTACGCACAAGCTGGGTTCGTGTTCCCTGATTGGTATGTACTGTTCTCGTATGGATACCTGCGATGGGGCGAATACCTGCCACAATTCACCGTTCCAACCGGTTTCATTGGTGAAATCGTTGGGCAACCTGTGTTCCCATGGAACGCTGCATGGTGGGGCGCTGCATTGACTGGAATCCCAGTGAGTATTCTTGCACTCCCTCCATTCTTGGGTGGCAGAGAAAAGCGACCTGTTGAAGATCCTTGGTTTGCCACAGCCGGTGCAGTCTATCTTGCTCACATCTGGTTCATCTCAGTCTTTTCAATCAACATCTTCCTCGAACTCTATGGTAAAAACCGCTCTGATTATTGTAAATTAGACAGCCATGGCGATCTGCTATGTGGAACGAGGTCCCCTTGGTTGGCAGATGCATTCAACTCAATCCCTTGGGTCATGACTGGAGTTTTGGCTTGGATTTGTATTTACTTCATCGCCCGAGCCTTGCTTGTCAAAGCACTAGGTGCTGGTTTCAAACCTGGACACGCCAAACAAATTCTCATTGGGTCCCTCCTCATTTCAACTGCAGGAACCGTTGCAACATGGGACACCTATGATGATGGATTCTGGGACCAAGGTGGTCTGTTGACCATCAAGGGTTTGACCCATGATTATTATCCTGAGTTGGAAGCAATGCGCGGTCAACCGACCGATGTCCACGTACACGATGTCAACGAGTTCACCGACGACCGAGGATGGAGTGAAGATGGGATTGTCCCGACAACTGCATGGCTTGATTGGAGTATTTACCAACCAGCACGCTATGTCATCACTGATTTCACAGATTCTAACGGGCATCAAAGCGCTCAATTCGGCATCAACGCTGCTGCCAATTCAACCGCCTTCAACGGTGGCGAGGGTTGGACAACTGCTGGCGCCTTCACCATCACCGAAGATCTCAACCACTTCCCAGAAGGACACCACGAAAGCATTGAGACCCTGACCACGGATCTTGCTTGTGAATACCGTGCATCTGAACGGAAAATCAACGATATCGGTACGGTTTCCATGCTCTCGAGCACACTGACTGTCACTGATAACAACGGCAAGACCATGACCAGTTTCGATAACTGTGAAGGTGCAACCATTGAATTGCCCGTAGGCGAATACACCTATACCTACACCGTTGAAGTCAGTGGAGCGCTCGCCTACAATGACAGCATTGTAACTGAGACCTCGTTCGCCATCGCCTCATTCCAACCTTTGCTTGTTTGGACAGAAGACGCACCAACCGCTCTTGCTGGACGAACTGTTGACTTGACCAATGAAAGCCAAATGGCAATCGGCGGCACAGCCTTTGCCTCGATCGATAACCCAACCTTCCACACCAACCCAAAGGCACTCGATGCGAAACTAACCTACGCCATGTTCATTCCTTGTTTGACCTTTGGTGCCATGGTCTTCGTCCTTCTCCGCTCCATGGCCCGTGGCTATGAGTTTGAGATGAACAAGTGCTACGGCTGTGACCTTTGTGATGACGCATGCCCCGTTCGTTTGTTCACCGCAGGTGACAAACTGAACATCATCTACAACACGTGGAACAATGAAGACGACGGTGTGCCGCTGTACTCTTGCTTGACGTGCACTGCGTGTACAAACGCCTGCCCTCAACTGGTCAATTACGATTCATATGTCGACATTCGACGCTCGTTGATCGTTGGTGGGCCGCAAGCTGAAATCCCTCACACCGTGTTGCAAGCAGTGCTCGCTGCTGAAGCAGAAGAATCTGCAGACGATGATTTCGTGGCCGTGGAAGATTACCCAATCACGTCCAACATCGGCTACTACCCAGGTTGCGTCGATTACCTTGACCAAGAAATGGTCTTCTCTCACGTCAATGAAGGTGAGATGAACCTCGGTGATTCAACCACTGCTGCATTCACCCTCTTCGACGAAATGGACGTCGATGTCAACTATCTTGGACGGGATTTCCTCAAGTGCTGTGGCCACGACCAGAAGTGGCAAGGTCTTGATGAGGTCTTTGACAAGCTCAAGGCTTACAACCAAAAGAAGATCAAGCAATCTGGAATCGACACCCTCGTGTCTTCCTGTGCAGAATGTTTCCGAACCTTTGCCCGAGATTACGAACTTGAAGGTGTGAAGGTTATGCACACGACCGAATTCTTGACAGAGAACGGCTTTGACATGAACCTCAAGGCAGAAGAAGAAACAACGGTCACATACCACGACCCTTGCCGCCTTGGCCGCCAAATGGGAGTTTACGATGAACCTCGAAACTTGATTGCTGGCGTCGAAGGTGTGGAAATCGTCGAGATGGAACACAGTGGCGAAGACGCCATGTGCTGTGGTGTCTCAAGCATGATGTCATGCAATGAGAACGCTCGTGCTCTCCGTGTAACACGCATGGAAGAAATCCGAGCCACAGGTGCTGACACCATGTTGACCTCCTGCCCCAAGTGTGTCTCTCACTTTGAATGCCTCAAGTTCGAAGGCGATGAACGCTATGCAGACATCGAGATCCTCGACGTTGTCTCCTTCCTTGCTCGCCAGGTCGATGCAAAGAAGGCCAAAGCAGCGGCTTTAGTTCAACCTTCAACAACCATTGAAGCTTGAGTCTTTACAGCCACTTGGTTTGGTAGCCACGGCAACCATACCACCGCATGGACACACGTCCCTGTGATCGGTGTGTAGGAACAAAACTGTAACAAGCGTCTTAACAACACAGCCTCAAAGGTGAACCTATGAAGAAGATCGGAATCAAGTGGAAGGCTGAAGACATGACCAGCCAGAAAGGCAAGATAGCCATCGTCACGGGATCAAACACAGGCATTGGTTACCAAATGGCCTTGGCACTTGCGGATAAGGGAGCGATGGTTGTGCTTGCGTGCAGGAACCTCGAAAAAGGCGAAAAAGCACGATCAGATATCATTGAGTCATCACCAGATGCCCTGATCACGGTCGAAGAACTCGATTTAGCGAACCTCGAAAGTATCGAGGCATTCGGGCAACGCATTGTGAAGAACAACGGCCATGTGGATATTTTAATCAACAACGCAGGGGTCATGATTCCCCCCCAGTCAACCACTGCGGATGGGTTTGAATTGCAGATTGGTACCAATCATTTTGGGCATTTTGCGCTCACGTCCCACCTTATGCCACTGCTTTCTGCAGCAAAGCATCCAAGGATCATCACGCTTTCCAGCATTGCCCACTGGTCAGGTCGAATTGACCTCAACGACATCAATGGCAAAACGAAAAAGTACGACAAATGGGCCATGTACAGCCAGAGTAAACTGGCCAACCTGCTCTTTGCTCTCGAACTCGATCGAAGGCTCAAGGCAGCAGGTTCGCACATCGAATCCTTCGGTAGCCACCCTGGTTATTCGAACACAGACCTCCAGAGGCATTCCTTGGCCTGGCGATGCTTGAACCCACTCTTTGGCATGAAACCGATAAAGGGTGCTGCACCCACACTCTATGCTGCAACGGTACCCGATGCCATCAACCATCGATATTGGGGTCCAATTGGAATCCTCGAAGCACGTGGGTGGACAGGAAAGGCAAAGATCACCGCAAGGGCTGCTGATGAAGAAATGGCTCGTAAGTTGTGGGACCACACCGAAGCACTCACTGGCATCAAATTCCAACTATGAACACCAGACAAGCGCTGTTGTTTCATGGCCCTGAGGAGCAAACTAAGCGTTGCTTCATTGGTCGTAAACAATCCAAGATTCGGTGCCTGCATCATAGTAGGAGAGGGTTCCATCTGCAGACTTGGACCAGTTGACACCGTCTTCTTCCCACTCTTGTGATGTTGCTCCAATCGTTGGAACTGATTTATCTGATGCGGTTATCTGACTCTCAGTTTGGGAATCAGCGTAATTTGCTTCAGCAAAGGCTGAGCCCATTTCTGGTTCACTCTCATTCTGACGAACAACAAGAAGGGCGCCTAATCCGCAGAGAACAAGCAAGGCGATGATGGCGTAAGTTAGACCACCGCCACCGTTCTCTTCGACTGGAGCTTCTGACCGAGTTGCATCAAACGGTGCGTCATCAAAGCGATCGGAAACGCCGTCACCGTCTGAATCGAGCGTTTCGTTTGCATCGAACACGAAGTCATCGACTTCGTCATTCACGCCATCACCATCGGTATCGATTTGGTTGAGACCACATCCTTCGTCGTCGATGACAGTTTGATTGGAATCAGTCCCTTTGCATAGATCTGCGACGTTAAAAACTCCGTCTTCATCGTCATCTTTCTGGTGCTCTGAGCATCCTTGAAGATCGGGACCATGGCCAGCGCCAGTGTCACGGCATTCGTCATATGCATCCTTGATGCCGTCCATGTCCTGATCGGTTTGTGTTTCGGAACATCCTGTTGGATCGACCTGCTCACCGAGAGGGGTTGCCGGACAATCGTCAATCGTGTTGTCGATCTGATCATCATCGTCGTCGTACTGTTC
>Ga0302136_1000211_pt1 | contig 29816 bp, 30 predicted proteins | sample CBN3_20m_MG_FD_203116 | JGI IMG/M metagenome (GOLD analysis project Ga0302136, IMG submission 203116) | Marine microbial communities from Western Arctic Ocean, Canada - CBN3_20m | ecosystem: Environmental > Aquatic > Marine > Oceanic | place: Canada: Western Arctic Ocean | collected 2017-09-15
CTCGGCATCTCCAAGCCAACACTCTACGCCTATGTGCGATCGGCCGAGACCAAGCCGGTAGCCGCGTAGCGACGCTCGCCGACAAATAGCGCGATCAGAATGCCGCCACTTAGCGCGAGCGTTTACATCGGAACCTAGTAGGGCTGTTTCGGCGACCTCGGCCGCGATCGGCGCGCGCCTCCCGCAATCGACCGTTTGACAGACATTGGTCGATCTGTGGGGTCTATCTGCTGCACGCCTCACATAGGCCGCAAACTTCGATCACCGGCTTTGTTGGCCGAAACCCCGCATTGGTTGCGGCACCCCGGATACTTGTCGCAATGCTGTCGTCGTCCAAATGCGTGATCCTGCCGCACTGCTCGCAGAAAAGCAGGATGCAGTCGTGAACGCAGCCGGGGTGGACATTGGGTAGGTAACGGTTTGCAACCTCCACGCGAGTGACGATGTTGGCTGCCACGAACAGGTCGAGAATGCGGTAGACCGAGTTTGCGGCTACGCGCCGGCCGCGCTGTTCCGAAAAGCGATCGGCGATGTCGTAAGCCGACGCGGGTCGGTCGAGACCGACGATGACATTGAATAGCTGAGCCCGCATATCGGTCCACTGCTCACCGACGCGCTCAAAGGCGGAGCGTGCGGCCTCTGCAAGCGCTTCTCCTTCCGGCTGCTCGTGCTTGTGACGCATGATGCAAGAATATGGCTCGACGGGGGTGGCGGGCAAGGCCACCCCTCTCTCAAGCACTTGGTTCATGTCGCGCGCCCCAGCTTCAGATTGCCGACATGCGCGATGGCGAGGACGATAGCGCCGGCAACCGTCAGCGGCGTTTCCAGCGGCGTGTCACCGAACGACAGCACACCGATGGCGAGCACTATAAGCCCAGCCGCGCCAAGCATTACGGGCCACCAAGCGCCATGTCGTGTCCTGCCGGAGAGAAGGGCCAAGCTGCTCGTCGGCACGGCAATCGCCAGCATCACCAGGTGAAAGGTCCGGCTGACCGGAATGACGCTGCTGAGCGCGGGAAGGGCGGCAAAGAGGAGGGGCAGCGCGAGACAGTGAATGAGGCACAGCAACGAAGCACCCAAAGCCGTGTGTTCGATCAGCCCCCGATGCGAGTTTCTCAACGTCCCTGCCACAAACCTCTCCATTATGGGGGTGGGGCAGGCCCTACCCCGTCTCCCTGTAACCTTTTGAAATGGCATCCCAGGTGGGGGAGGCCTGCTGCCCGCGACATCTTTGTCAGAGGCCGAACCTTAGCGAGACCCGGATGTCGCGACCGGAGAGCGGCGCGAAGTCCTTGAGAAAGCTAGAATGACGGCGTGCAACCACGTCGAAGATATTGTTGGCGCTGAGCAAGAGCGAAGTCCTGCTGCTGTTGGCAAAGGGTTTGAGGCTCACACTGGCGTTGACCAAGGTGTAGCCGGGCGTAGTGGTCTCGAAGTCGGCGATACGGTCCTGCTTGAACACGCGCTCCACCTCGGTACGCGCGGTGAACTTGTCGCCCTGCGCCTCCAGACCGCCGAGTAGACGAAGCGGCGGGATGCGCGGCACGGGGCCGCGGTCGATGATGGTGGCCCGGACATAATCGCCGAGCAGGTCGGCGTTGATGCGCGTGCCGCCCACCTCGAACAGCTTGGCCGAAAGATCGCCTTCGATGCCCCAATAGCTCGCGCCGGCTTGCTGGTACTGAAAGCAGGGCAGGTCGACCTCGCGGCCTGACGGTGCGGCCGCAGCCTCGCATACAGCCTGGTCGACCTGCTGCTCCGAAATATAGTTGTTGAAGCGGTTGTAATAGGCGGATGCGTCGAAGCTCAGGCGCTCACCGTGAACGTGAAGCGTCGCCTCAATCCCGTAGCTCCGTTCCAGCCGGAAGTCCGGGTTGCCCAGCTCATAAGCTTGTGTGCCGGCATGAGGCCCGTTTGCGAACAGCTCCTCGGCTGACGGCGCGCGCTCGGTATATGAACCGTTCAGGCCGATGCGGATCGCGTCGGTGACGCCGTAACCGACCCCCAGTGAGCCGGAGAACGCGCCATAGTTGCGCTTCCCGCCAAAGAATCTCGGGTCACTGCCCACGGTCTTGGCGGTCTGGTTGCTCCACTCGTAACGAGCGCCGGCCGCAGCATGAAACGGCCCCGCATTATACTGCTGAAGCGTGAAGATGCCGGTCTGATTGGTTTCATTGCGGGGCAGGAAGGCTTCGACACCCTCGATGTTGAACGAACGGTTGAAATATTGGACACCGCTCGCGCCCTGCCATCCACCGCGATCTGCCTGAAGGAGTTCCAGTCGCCCCTCGGTGCCTTTGCTGTAGAACGCCGTGCCGATCTCGCCGGACGGTTTCAGCTCGAAATGGCGGTAGCTGGCATGGCCAGCGCGGATGCGGATGCGGTCAAGAAATCCGCCCCCGGTCTCGACCTCGCCGCGCAAGTCGACTCGGTCCTGCTTGACATCGAGCCGGGGTGACTCCTGCGCCTGACCCACTTCGGTCGCATAGCGGATCGGCACGCCGTAAAGGCTGTCGTAACGGCTGTAGCTCACGCCAAGTTGGCCCGTGTCGGTGATGATCGACGCGCCGACGCCCGCCGTCCAGGTCTCGGCGGCGGTGTTGGGGAGCTTGCCTCGGATAGCAGCGGAGGCCGCGAAGTCGATCGGGTCCTCGCCTGGTGCCACGTCTTGCGGCACGCCGACTTGCGAGAGCGCAGCAGCGCGTGCCGCTGGCGATAGCGCGTAGCCGCCGATCCTGAGGTCGTCGGCTTTGAGATACGAGCCGTCGGCGTGGAGCACGAGGTAGGGACCGACCGCCACGTCAGCAGCGCCGGCGATCGAACGCTCGTTCGCGGCCGAGCCGTAGGTGGCGATGCCATTCAGCCGATAGCCGTTCTCGGGCCGGGTCCGCGGAATGCGCGTATCGATGACGTTCACCACCCCGCCCACCGCAGACGAGCCGAACAGCAGCGCCGATGGCCCGCGCAGCACCTCAATGCGCTCGGCCAGGAGCGGGTCGATGACCACCGCATGATCGACGGAGGTATTGGACAGGTCGATCGCGCCAATACCGTCCGTCAGCACGCGGATGCGCTCGCCCTGGAAACCGCGCAGGATGGGCCGGGACGCCGAAGGGCCGAAGGAGGTCGCCGACACGCCCGGCAGACGCGAGAGCGTCTCGCCAAGTGACGGGCGCAAGTCTCGGGTCAACGCCTCACCCTTCAGCACCGATGTGCCCTGAAGGACGTCGGTTTCGCTTTGCTGGAGTGGGGCGGTGACGATGATGTCGCGGTCCGAAGCGGGTATCTCCGGGCGGGATGGCCTAGGCGCAGTCGCCTGAGCGGTCGGCGCGTTCGCGGCATCGGTTTTGCTGCTCGGCATTGCGGTAGACGCGCTCTGCGCGACCGCGTTGCCGCTGATCGCAACAAGAGAAATCCCGATTAAAAGCACCGCCCTGGTTCTCATTCCCATCGCCTTGCCTGAAGAATATTGCGTCCGCGCGGTGTTATACTGTTACGCGATTCGAGGCCGAGTAGCCGCGTTTCAAAGGCGGTTCAAGGGGAGGTGCATTTGATCTGGGCCCCACAACAGGCCGCTGGCTGAGAACCGGCCATGCTGCACGACGAAACCAGATGACTCTTTGTGTATAAGAGCCGCTTGCCACTTCTCTGCACGGTTTATGGACCATCCGCCGACGCCGACTTCGATCGAAATGCCGGCTGCTGCCACTCACTTCGATGGCTGCGAAACCGACTGTGGCACTCCGGGAAACGGCAATGGCGGAAATGCCCCGCTTCTGCCGACACCGACTTACAAAACTGACATATTCACTGAGTTCATGTCGTACGCCCCAGCTTCAGGTTCCCGATAAGCGCAATGACTTGCAAGGCCTTCTTGAGCCTCCGCAGATCTCACTTCTTCGCGCAGAATTTTTCACTTGATGAAATCCACGGGTAAATTAACACAAAGAAAGGCATCATGATAGCGGCCCGGATCGGTAACTCTCCTACCAATCCACTCCAGTGACCGGTATACCAACCATGAACAAATGTTCCTATCGCGACCGCGATAGCACCTGTTGCAAGTCCGGGTATCCACCTCAATCTATATTTCATAGATATTCTCATTATTGTGGGATTTTTATTAGATGAGTTGGTCCTTAAGCATCGGCGGCGACCGCTTGGCATCGTAAACAGGACCCGGCTCGCGACATGCCTGCGCGTGAGCGCGAATACGACGCTTATAGTGGTAGGTCTCGGGCGCGAGTGCGACGAATCCAAGTACGATACCCACGAGGACATGGGCCGCGACCGTGATACCTGTGACGAGTACGATCGCAGCAGCGATCTCCAGATTTTGGCCAACGAAAAGGGCAGCAACGCCCACGAGCGCGACGTCCTTGTTGGGGACTAGCGGAAGGCGCGACATCATCAGGCGGACGCTCGCCAGCAATATCCACCATCCTGCTGCGACGTCGGGAACAACGAGATGCCACATAAGCGCGGAGAGCGTCACCGTCGCCGCAATGCGCAGGAGATGGACGACGAAGATGCGGATCAGCACAGGACGACGAAGCGTGAACATTCGATGTCCGAATGCGGTGATACCGATCGACACGGCCATCACGAAAAACACAGACCCGACAATCGCGGTTCCGACGCTTCCGGTCCTCAACTCAAGGAACATGGGATAGGCGAGAGCGAGTACGGCGATCGTCGCCACATTGCCAGCAAGCGCGGACAGAATCGCGACATCCTTTACGGCACCAAATGGCGACGCGACCATCTCAGCCCGGCGTTTTGCCCAAAGATAGAACTGCGTCTCTCCCATGTAGCCCAGGACAAGATTATTGGTCACCTGCTTGTGAAGCAACGGAAGCAGACCAACGACGGGCAAGCGCCATAGCCCCCGGAAGATCGCCCACTCGGACACCGGTGTAGCTAGGTAGGAAGCCGCAAACGCCAACCAGAACAGAGCGCTCGTCGGTACTAAGGTGGTGAGAGTTATGAAATCGATGGAGCGCAGCTGAAATGCAACGGCGGCAAGAATCCCTAGCGAGAACGCAAGGCTACCCCAACGGGTGAAGCCGGGCCGGACAACGCCCTGAAGCGTCCTGAGCGTGGCTGGCAGCGGACTCGGTTTGATGCGCAAGCCCAAAGGTCCAATATTCATGTTCGTTAAGCCCCGAAAATCGTAGCCCATTGTCACAGGCCGCGGACAATTCGTGTGGTTCGAACGCCGACACGGGGGTGGCATTGCGCGCAAATAGCGTTCCGCTAGGGGTCGCATGGCTTGTCGGATAGAGTCACGACCATCATCGCCGCCACTGCTCCGATGCGATCGGCAACCCCCAGCTCAGACTGACACATTACCAACGCATGATTTGGTGCGCTGGGAGGCGTCCTTGCTCCCATCATCAATTTTCCCGGCCGCTCTGAAATAATGTCTATTGTCTGAAGACGCCGCGGCCGAACACATCCGCAGTCCGTTTGCAAAAAACGAGCGGACCTGCACGGCCTTCAAAAATCGCGAGATACCGAGACCGAGAAGGCGCGTGGGCGGGCGGGTGTGTACTGGCGTTCCGTGCGCACCGAAAAGGGATTGCCAAAGGCAAGCGTGTCGCCCCGCGCATTGAAGAGGTTCGTCGCCGACAGGTCCACCACGAACGCTCCCCTGCGAGCCTCAAGCCCCGCCCCGAACTCGGCGAACCCGCCCATCCGCCGGTCGAGCCCAGGGTCCAGGCTCAGCCTAGACCGTCCTAGGTAGCGACCGGTCACCGCGGGCGACACTCGCCAGGACCCTGCATCGATCGAATGTCGCATCTCGAAGTGGCCGGATACGTCAGGTACAACAGGAAGGCGCGGGTCACGCTCCAAATCTGCACCATCAATGCCGCGAACCAGCCGGGCGCGCTGGCCGGAGGCGCCCGCAACAAAGGACCATGCCGGTGTCGGCCGCCACCGAACGGTCAGTTCGCCGCCCAGGATATTCGCGTCGCCAGCGTTACGCGTCGCCACAAGGCCGGAATTAAGAAGATAGTCCGACTGAACGTCCGACCAGATGGAGCTGAACGCGCCAACTTCAACCTGAAGCCTGCCGCCGTCCGAAGTGCGTCGAAATCCAGCCTCGAAGGCGACCAACTGATCGGCATCGTAGCGGCGGGTTTCCACGTTGGTTGGATCGAGGCCACCGGGCCGAAATGCGGACGCAACGCGAAAGTAGGCCAACGAGGTGGAGGAGGGCAACCATGACAACGTCGCGCTGGGCGATACACCCCATAAAGACTTGGACCGAACTTCGGTTCCGACATCGTCGTCGCGGTCCTCCTTGACGGTTGAGCGGAAAACGCGGACGCCAAGGCCGAGACGAAGACCATCGACAAGCGGTCGGCTACCCTCGGCAAACATGGCCGTTTCGGTGACGCTTCTTGACGCATCCAGCAAATCTGCGATCATCGGGCCGATTTCCGATGCTCGGCCGCGAGCGCCGCTACGGGATGAGAGATAGGAAACGCCCAAAGCCCAAGGCGTTCGGCCGCTTTTGTTCGCAAGGCGGATTTCCTGGTCGAATACCTGATATGTGCGGGTTTCGGCATACCGCAGCGGCGCGGTCAGACCGAGGGACGAGGCCGCGCTGCTCGCGTCGTCAACCTTCAGCGTCCTCTGCGTTGCTAGGCTTGTAGAGACGGTCAGGGCATAAGGCCCAAGCTCACCTTGCAGGACGCCCGAGGTGAGCCAGACATTATTCGACCGTGGCTCCGGCGTCCGGTCTGCGCGTGTCAGCTCTTCCTTGTCGCGATCCACATATTGGCTGTCGAGCGCGCGGATGTTCTGACCGGCGCCAATGAGGTCAAAAGTCCACCCCTCGCTTGGGACAACGCGAAGCGACGCTCTGGTGCCGCGCACGACCGTTCGGTTGACGTCCGAGCGACCTCCAGCGTTGTTGATCCAGCCTGGCGCGACATCGACGTAGCCCACCAACCGCAAGGCGGCCTGATCCTGGCGCACGGGTAAGTTGACGACGCCCTCGACCGACGCGCCGACACCGTGACCCGGGAGGCCGGCGATACGCTGACGGGAGCGACCGGCAAATTGGCCCAAATCGGGCGCAATGGTCATCACGCGATAGACGCCGCCCAGTGCTCCTGTACCGTAAAGCGGACCCTGCGGTCCCTTCAGCACTTCGACCCGATCTACATCAACCATTCGGAAGTCGGGATCGGGCGCGTCGTAAGTGATCCGGGCCTCGTTCAGGTACACGCTCACCGGGGACTGTCCGAAGCCGATAAACGGACTGTCGGCTATGCCCCGCAAGAACAATCGGCTCGCACCTGGCCCGCCATTCGTAGCAATCAATCCCTGAACCTGGGTCGCCACCGCCGACGTGCCAGCGTCCGAGCCCGCGGCGGCGCTTCCATCCAGTACATGGACCGTGACCGGTCCCGGCACTTGCGAAAGCAACTCGCGCATCTTCCTGGCGGTGACGATGATGTCCGATGAAACGGTTGGATCTGCGCTGGCGGCTGTCGGGCCGGCGTTCGGGGCGGCGGGGGCAGCCGATATCCGAAAGGTCGCCGGTCCGACGCGGTGGGCCGAGAGGCCGGTGCCTGCCAAGAGTCGCGCGTAAGCGGCATCAACCGTCATCCGGCCTCGCAACGCGATCGCCCGGCGCTGTGGAAGCGGAGCATCGAGCGCGAACGATGTCTTCGTCTGAGTGGCGAGCGCGGCGAGCATCGTCTCAAGCGTACCAGCGGGGACGTCGATCGAAAGGACACGCTCCTGAGCCGCTGCCGGTCCGGCAACGCTAGTCGCCAGCGCCGCGGACGAGACGCACAGTGCTTCCTTCCACTCTCGCATCCAACCCCGTCAACTGCTTAAGCGTGTCGATGGCTGACGCGCCCGGTTCGATCGTGATGACGCCCGAGAAGCGCCTGTTGGCCAGGTCGCGGCCGATCTCCACCCGCCGTCCTGCGTAGCGCGACACATCAGCGACGACCAGCCCGAGCGGCGCGCGGTTATACACGAGCCGACCCCGCCGCCAGCTCCCGACGGCCTCGGTCGCCTGGGCGGTGATCTCCACCACACCGCGTCCCGGGTCTGCGAAAAGCGCCTTGCCCGCGTCTAGCACGACGGGCTGAGCGAACCGAACCGAGCTCACCGACACAGTCCCGGCCTGAACCGCCACCCTGAGAATACCGTTCTCCAGAGAGACATCGAACCGGGTGCCGACATCTTTGACGAGGAAGTCGGCCGCCTCGACAGTGAAGGGCGAAGCAGGATCGTGGCGCACGTCAAAGAACGCGGTCCCGGTCAGCCGCACGTGACGGGCATTGTCGACATTGGCAACCAATGTCGACCCAGGCGCAAGTGTCGCTTTCGCGCCGCTTGGCAGCGTGACGGACCTCATTTCGCTAGCGGCAGTGCGATAGACCGGCGAGGCGGTCGGCGCGTCAAAGCGCAGAAGCGGCAGTGATACGATGGCCACGGCCGAGGCTGCAACGGCGCCCGCGACGATGCGCCAGCGCAGCCATTTGCGTGCGCCTTTGTTTTTGACCGCGCGCGGAAGAAGAGCGGGCCGTAGGCGATCGATCTCTTCATCAAGCAGCGCAATCTCGTTATAACACGCACGATGCTCAGAATTCGCAGCTAGCCAGCGAGTAAAGCCATCCCAGTCAAAGTCGTCGCGATGCTGTCCCTGATGCCACAGCGCGGCCTGCTCGTAGATGTCCTCTGTCGTGGTCATTTCGCATCGCCGCCGACGGAGCACGCCGGCAGTCTCCTGGTTCGAACGTAAGACGCCGAGCAAGCCATCCCGCCTCAGTCCCTCAGCGATCGCCGAAGAAAAGTCATCGCGGTTGCCATGTGCTTCTCCACGCCGCTGCGCGTAATGCCGAGCTCTCGAGCCACATCCGCGTGCGGCAACCCATCGAGCTTGTGAAGCCGGAACACTCGGCCGGCTGCGGGCGGCAGCGCCGCGATGGCGGTCGCCAGACGTGCCGAGCGCTGTTGGTCCTCCATCGCCTGTTCGGCGCCCGGGCGCGGATCGGCTGTTTCGCCTGGGCTGGCGGCACCATATTCCGCAACCGACCAGTCACGGTCGCGCGTTGAGCGGCGGCGTCTTTCCCGCATCCGATCCAATACAAGGTTCTGTGCCGCGCGATAGAGATACGCGCGGCCATTTGCGACGGGGCTGCCGCCGGCCGCATGAACTCGCAGCCAGAGTTCCTGAAGCACGTCTTCCGCTTCGGCCGGATCGCCTGTGCGCGTGATCAGAAAGCGGAGAAGCTCCGGACGGTACGCTGCGTACAAGGCGGCAAGACCGGATTGCGGGGCGTGGACGAGCTTCTCCCGTTTACCTTTTTCTCCAGGGGCGTTCGGAGGCAAAAAATCCGTCTCGGCTTTTCGGCAGGTGCGGTTGCGTCCTGCGGCGGCGTCTCATTCGCAGAGGATGGCCCAAAGGCGGTGGACTTGCAACGCCCAGGTGAGCTCTTCCTGTCGAAAGGTTATGAGTTGGGCACTGCTATCGTGGCTGCGGCACTGTTTCTGCCTCCTCCAGTAATGCTGGATCAGATGGCGATCGTGCCGGTGCTTTTTCAAGAAACGGCACCTGTCGGCCATGTGCCGCAAGAGGTACCGGCTATAGGCTCCGAAGGCGAAGCAACGTCGGCAAACCCCGTTGAGGCTCCAACGCCACCGTCGTCACCGGAGGAAGGTTTGCCGATAGATATTGGCGCCGAGCAGCAGACGGTCGAACACAATGACATTGTGGTCACTGCTCGACCGGGTCATGCGCCGGGAGATCCGTTGCAAGCTGTCAACGCACAGGCATTTGCCATCACCCAGACCGTTGACAAGGCGGTCGTCGCGCCGGTGGCGATGACCTATCAACGCGCCTTGCCTGGTTCGGTTCGTGGGGCAATCCGCAATTTCTTCAATAATCTGGCTGAACCGGTTGCATTCCTCAATTTCCTCGTTCAGCTCAAACCCGGCAAGGCGGCCGAGACGGCCGGACGGTTTGCGATCAACACAACGGTCGGCGTCGCCGGGATGATCGATGTCGCCCGGAAAAAACCGTTCAAACTACCTCGTAGATCGAACGGCTTTGCCAACACACTGGGCTATTACGGCGTAAAGCCCGGCCCCTTTCTGTTCCTTCCGCTGATCGGCCCTACGACCGTCAGAGACCTCATCGGCCTTGGTATCGACCGAATGGTTCTTCCGTCGGCGTTCGGCCAGCCGTTCAACCAGCCCACCTACACGGTTCCAGCAAGCATCGTTGGGTCGCTTGATTACCGGGTCCAGTTCGACTCACAACTTCGCGAGTTGAAAGACACGCCGGACCCGTATGCTGCTTCGCGCAGGAACTATCTGGAAGGCCGCCAGGCGGAGATTGACGCTCTGCATGGGCGAACGTCACCGCAACCGATCACGCGCCGTACGCTCCCGGTTTTCCCATGATGCATGGCTCTCCTGCTCGTTCCGAACTACGCCGCATACAAGAGAATTGGCTTGCCAAGAGCGAACGACGGGTTCTCCAATGGCTTTGCGCCCGAATGCCTGCTTCCATCACGCCGGATCGCCTGACCGCCATCGGCATGATTGGAGCCACAATGGTTTTTGGCGGCTACATTGCGAGCAATCTTGGCCACCTTTGGTTACTTTTGTCCCTCGCCGGCTATGTCGTTCAATGGTTTGGGGACTCAATGGACGGAAGCCTCGCGCGGTATCGTAAGATCGAGCGCCCCTCCTACGGATACTTCATCGATCACAGTTGTGACGGGATGGCAAATCTGCTGATCGTGGCCGGTTACCTCTTGATGTCGGTTCACACATTCCTCGCGGCGCGAGTGATGGGCGAATTGCGACTGTCCTATCTCGCAATGGGTCCTACCGAGCTTCGCCTTTTCCTGATCCTGTTGACGATTGCGATGATGGCAATCGAGCCCGGCGGAGACCGTATCTGGACGATACCGGCACTAGACGCTCTGGTAGGATTCATCGGCGCCGCGCTGATTTGCCTATTTATAGTGCAAACCTTGCTAGTGGCTAGAACACTTGCTCGTGTCGATTCAAATGCGGATCGTTGATGTCAATGAGTACTACTGCCCGACAGGAGGTGGGGTTCGAACGTACATCGACCGGAAAATGCGACTCCTGGCTGATCTTGGTCACGAACTTATTGTCATCGCACCCGGCCATGAGAATCGTCTCGAACACCGCCCCGGCGGGGGGCGCGTTTTCTGGGTAGCCGCACCCCGCCTTCCGTTCGACCGAAGCTACGGGATGTTCTGGGATGGGGCTCCGGTAACGGCACTGCTCGATGAACTAAATCCCGACGTCGTCGAGACAAGCTCGCCGTTTCGCCCCGCATGGATCGTCGCCAACTGGAGAGCGCCCGCGGCTAAAGTCTTCTTCGCACACAATGACCATATGACTGCCTACGCGCAGCGTTGGGTGGGACGACTGGCCTCGCGGCAAAAAGTTGAGAGTTGGTTTGGGTGGTACACCCGCTACCTTGCTCACTTCCTCGACAGGTTCGATGCCTTTGTCACGAATGGCAGGACGCTCGACCGTTGGTATTCCGGCCGCGGACTTCAGGTCGATGCACCGCTTCCGCTCGGCGTGGAAGGCGGCGTTTTCGCCCCGCATCTTCGAGATGAACAACTACGGGCAGCGCTACTGGGCGAGTGCCACCTTCCACCTTGTGCGCATTTACTTATCGGGGTCGGGAGGCATCACCCGGAGAAGCGCTGGCCGATGGTTATTGATGCGGTTGAACAAGCCGGCCAATCGGCACCTATTGGGCTCATCCTCCTTGGCGACGGCGTCGATCGACCCAAAATCTTCAGCCGCGTCGCTGGCAATCCCCACATCCGGCTGTTTAAGCCGATCTTCGAGCGTGAGCGATTTGCATCCGTGTTGGCTAGCGCAGATGCGCTCGTGCACGGATCGGATACCGAACCTTTTGGTCTCGTTGCCTTAGAAGCCATCGCGTCAGGGCTGCCGTTGATTGTTCCTAACGAGGGAGGGTCAGCGGAATTTGCAGCACCAAGCCATTCCGAATCCTATAATGCGCGTGACGCGAAATCCTGCGCAGCGGCGATCCTGCGCCTGTTGGCGCGGGATTCCGTACAGTTACGTTCGGCAACCCTGGATGCAGCAGGAAGAGTTCGTACGGATCTCGATCACCTAATTGACCTACTGGATTATTATAATCAGCTACTCTTACGACGATCGATTTCATGATAAATTTCGCGAAAAAAAATGAAGCAAGGGTTGTAGTCATTGACGTATCTTACGGAAAACATTCCCTGGTGGCTTGATATAGCGCGCATCCTACTGGCAGGGTTGCTGGGTGCCATAATTGGCTGGCAACGTGAGCACCACGGCAGGGAAGCCGGAATCCGAACCTACATGGCTGCTTCGCTAGGAGCCTGCGCCTTCGGACTTGTGTCGAACGCCATCGGGGACCAAGGTCGCATCTCTGCGGGAATTGTTACTGGAGTAGGATTCATTGGCGCCGGCATCATCCTGCGCGACGCTGGGCGCGTGACGGGGCTCACAACGGCAGCTACGCTCTGGGCGTCTGCAGCGGTCGGGTTAAGCGCCGCGTACGGGATCTATCATCTGGCTGTCATAACCGCTCTGATGCTTCTTTTGATCCTTGAGCTGCCTCGCATGCCTGGGTGGACGCGGGTTTCGCACCGAGCCCGCTTGCATGTACACCATTCGGATTCCGACGACGAACCTACTCGATGAACATCACCTTGCACGCCGAAGCAGGCCAATCGGCTCGGAATCTAGCGCCGTGGAAGTTGGAATTGACGTCCCTTTCTCGGGATTTTCGCTTCGATGCAGCTTTTGAACGGCCAAATGAGCCTGCGGCTCAATCCGTGCTATGATACGCTTGTACTGGGGATGTTCGATGCGCTCGCTAAGCCTCGCTGTTTGCGGCCTTCTTCTCGCGGGGCCTGGCTTTGCTCAATCGCCGAACTGGTTGAACGCCCGGACGATCGAAATCGACATGAAGAATTTCGCTTTCGTTCCAGCCACGATCACGCTTCAACGCGGTGTTCCCTACCGCTTGCGCTTTGTTAACACGGCAGGGGGCGGCCACAATTTTGTCGCCAAGGCCTTTTTCGAGCAAGCCAGTATTGCCCCTGCCAGCCGGTCGACGATCAACAAGGGTGAGGTCGATCTGGGAGGCGGAGAAAGCGGGGACGTGCGCCTGGTTGTCAACCGGATCGGAACCTACGACGTGCATTGTTCGCACTTCATGCACTCGATTTTCGGCATGAAAGGCAAGATCGTCGTCCGGTGAGCGTCACTGGCTCGGCTCTCTTCCATGTCATGGCTGAGGACGTTCGGCGTAATGCAACGGCAAAGCCAACTCAGGCTCTGATAAGTGATCTCGTCGGGCTTCGTAACATTGCCGTAGTCCGTTTCGCTGGCCTCATATTTTAGAGAGCAAGTCAACGGGCCCGACAGCGACCACCCCGAAGGGCTATTGCGACGCACTCTCAAATCACCTATTGCGTTGGTGAGAGAGATTCGCAAAAGGGTCAACGGTGAGAAATCTTGGTATTGGAACTGCACTCGGCTTCGGGCTGCTCACCGTCCCGGCAATGGCTCAAGACCAGTTCCTGCCGGGACCCGGCAGCACCTCGCAAACGATCATCGTGACCGGCGTCCGCGACGGCTATCAGGTCGATGCGACCAGCACCGCCACGCGCACACCGACCGAGCTCAACGATGTCCCCCAAGCGGTCTCGATCATCACGGAAACGCAGATCGACGACCAGGCGATGCGCTCTATTGCCGATGTACTACGCTATGTCCCCGGCGCCGTAATCTCCCAAGGTGAGGGCCACCGCGATCAGATCATCCTGCGCGGGAACAGCAGCACCGCGGACTTCTTTGTCGACGGCCTGCGCGACGACGTGCAATATTACCGCGGCCTCTACAACGCAGAGCGGATCGAGGTCCTGAAAGGCCCCAACGCGATGATCTTCGGGCGCGGCGGCGGTGGAGGCGTCATCAACCGCGTCACCAAGCGTCCTGTCGCCAACGCCTTCATCAGCGGCAGCGGTTCGGCGGACACATATGGCGCATGGTATATCGACGCCGACATCAGTCAGCCACTCAGCGAGTCCGTGTCCACTCGGCTGAACGCCGTTTACGAGGAGTTCCGAAACAATCGCGACTTCTATGATGGGCGCAGGGTTGCGATCAACCCGACCGTCGCGCTCTCGCTCGGCGGTGCAACCCGGATCGATCTGGGGTTCGAATATAACAGCGACAGGCGAACGATCGACCGAGGCGTCCCCTCGGCCATCCAGGGCTCTCTGACGAGCCCGTCACGCCCGCTCACCGGCGTCCGCGACACCTTCTTCGGTGTGCCGGGGTTCAACGTCAGCGATTTCGAGGCCAAGGTCCTGAATGGCCGCGTCGAGCATCGCTTCAGCGACAACCTGACCCTGACCAGTCGGGTTCTGTATGGTGATTACGACAAGCTCTATCGGAACGCCTTTCCGGTCACCCCGATAACGCCACGCGGCGGCGTCCAGAGCCTTGGCCTCGAAGCGTATAGCGATCCCACAACGCGCCAGAATTTGCTCAACCAGAACGACCTTGCGTGGACCGTCACCACCGGCCCCGTCCGCCACGTGCTGCTCGCTGGCTTCGAAGTTAGCGACCAGCGCACGCGCAACCAGCGGATCAACGGCTTTTTCGGGGGTGGCGATATCGTCAACGGGGGGCGGCGCGTCTTTGTCGAGTTGGCCGACCCGATCACGGTGCCACCGGTCACGCTGCGCACCGCCGCCAACACCGGCTACCGGTCGGTCCGCACGAACGCCGACGTCACTGCCTTCTACGTGCAGGACCAGATCTCGATCGGCGACCATGTCGATCTGATCGGCGGCGTTCGCCGCGACCGCTTCACGCTCAATGTCGACGACCTGGTTGCCGGGCAGAGCTATCGCCGGACCGACACGCTTTGGTCTCCTCGTGTGGGTGTGGTACTGAAGCCGGTGCAGCCTGTCTCGGTCTATGCCAGCTATAGCCGGTCCTTCCTGCCCCAGTCGGGGGATCAGTTCTCATCACTCGATATCACTAGCGCCGCGCTGGAACCGGAAAGGTTCGACAACTACGAGCTTGGCCTCAAGTGGGATATCCTGCCCACGCTGAACCTGACGGCCGCCATCTACCAGCTCGACCGCACCAACACCCGCGCGGCCGACCCCAATGACCCCGCACGGACGGTGCTCACGGGCGCGCAGCGCAGCAAAGGGCTCGAACTCGGCCTTAGCGGCGCGATCACACCCCAGTGGCAGATCAGCGCGGGCTATGCGCTGCAGGACGCGACAATTCGCAAAACGACGAGTGCCGCCCCGGCCGGGCGCGAGGTTCCGCTGGTTCCCAAACAGCAGGCTTCGCTGTGGACCCGCTACGACCTCACCCCTCGCCTTGGGGCCGGGGTCGGGGTCTATCACCAGTCGAAGAGCTTCACCTCCATCAGCAACACCGCCATCCTGCCCGCCTTCACCCGCGTCGATGCCGCGGCATTCTTCAAGCTCACCCCCCAGATCGAGGCGCAAATCAACGTCGAGAATCTGCTTAACAGCGATTATTTCTCGTCCGCCTACAACGACAACAACATCATGCCCGGCGCGCCGACGACGGTGCGCGCAACAGTTAGAATGAGATTATAACGGTGTTGGCCAACTTGGTCGGGTGCGGATCAAGCCGCCCTCGCAAAAGTCGGTGAGACGCCGCTGGCCGGTTTAGAAACCAGTCTTCGCCGATGGATCACAGGACTGGCGCATGAACTCCAGGGCATCACCGACGCGGCGCACCGCGTCATTGTCCCCGACGAATATATCGAGACCCTCGTAGGGCTGCGCGCCCCCTTTGATCTCCACCGACGCCTGGGGCGCGTTGGCCGAGTAAAGCGGTCGGATCGCAACCACCTGATCTAGTTTCACGCTGAGGGCGCTTTTGTCGGCGAGCGTGAGCGTAACGAGGCAACCACCTTTCACTCCTACGCTCGTGATCCTGCTGCTCCGCACGAAACCCGGCCAAGGCTTTGCGACGGCTGTGCCGCGGGTCAGCATGTCCTGGACGAACTTCGACGCACCCGCGGCGGTTCGTGGTTTGGCGGGCACCACCTGCTGAGCCGCCACGGGCGCTGCGCTTCCGAGCGAAAGTGCGTAGATCAATAGGTCAGGACGATGGGGCATCAGTGAACTTTAGCCGACCTTAGTCCTGCGTGGCGATAGGCGGAGGCGGCGCGGGCGCCTGATGCCGGGCGGGAAACAACGGCACGCCACCCCTATGATGGCCGTAGCCGTAATCACCTACGTCGAGCTGGAGAAGGCAATTCGCATAGCTCTCCGTTCCAGGCTGGAAGCCGTAGCTCGCACACGCCGCCCGATGGCGAGCGGCCATTTCTCGCGGACTGACGCAGCCAGAAAGCACGAGCGACGTCGAGATGGCGAGAAGCTTGAACGCGTCACGCACCATTGTCCTGGTCCAAACAAGGGCGGAACCCAAGGGGAAGAGCGCCGCCCTGGACGCAGAATGAACCAGTCCTCGTCAAAAGCCAAATGCCATTGTGGCCGGGACTCGCGATGGGAAAGCGGTCGACGACAACGCCACATTAACCTTCTTCCTTCACGGTGGAAGCCGGATCAACCCCGACGCGAGCGTGCATGTCGCTTTTCCTCGATCAAACGTTTGCGAGCACCGGGTTAGCTGCGATCCTATTCGGGGTTGTTGGTCTCGGCTGCGTGGTGAGCTGGCCGCTCCTACCCTCGCGCCGGGGAGCGCTCATGGTGCAGGGCGCGGGCGCGGGCGCATTCGCGCTTCACTTCGCGCTGATCGGCGCGCCTACCGCTTCGGCCGCATGCGTTCTTTCCCTGATGCAGCTCACCGTCGCGCTGGTGGTTCGTGACCGGGTTGCCAAGCTCGCGCTCGACGGCGCGACGTTGCTCGCGCTGCTGTTGCTCACCGTGGCGACCTGGCATGGAATCCTGTCCGGCCTTGCCGCTTGCGGCGGTGCATCTTCTTTCATTGCGCGGACCCAGCGATCAACGACGCGGATGAAGATCGTCTTTCTCGTGGCCGCGCCCTTCTGGCTGGCCCACAATCTTCTCATTGGCGCACCGTTCGCCTTGGCCGTTGATCTTGTATCTGTCGCGGGGAATCTGCTCGGGCTTTTTGCCTTTTGGAAGCGGGAACAGCGTCAAGCGGACGGGCCGCGCAGCCTCAGCTATCCGGCGCGGCTTTCCCCACGTCACGCTTTCCGCTCTGGTCACCTTTCCCTCGGCAAACTCGCGATCCCAAAGAGCGCGCGCGCGTTACAGGGAGCCCAGATCCTCACATGACACAGGCGATATACGCGCCCCCACTCCTGACGGCGCGTTCGATAGCTCAAATAGGCGGAAAGCGGAGTTGGAGCGAGCCACGCCCGGCGAACCTTGCCGACGCTAAAGCTTTGGTACGCTTGAAGATCGCCCTCGCTCGCGAAGCGGAACATATGATCTTCGATGTCCGGGATCGAGGGGAGCTGCTGCGCCGCACAGCTGCGGAGCTGAACGCCGCCGTAGCCGGCGAGCGAGGCATCTTCGTCCTGCAACGCATAGGCGACCTTGTCGGCTACATAGATGTACGGAGCGTGTGCATCGAAGGCGCTGCAGAATTTGCCTCTTTTAATCTCGCTATCCGGACACGGTGGCAGGGACGTGGGCTCGGAACAAGCCTGGTGAAGTCCGCCGAGGAATGGGTACGTCGCCGTGGCTTGCTCTTCCTGATCTTCCACGTCGCTGTTCGCAATGACCGGGCGTTCGCATTTTATGAACGGCTTGGCTATACCGTGTGCGGAGATGTTGTGGCAGCCAACAAAGAATCAGGCGTTATTGGCGATTACTACGCGATGGGCCGAATGCTCGATGCTGACGAAGTTGCCCTAGCGTGATGCATTAACGACTATCTTGTCCATACGGCCTGATCCTGATCATGCATCGCACCGTCTCGCGCGCCCGGGCTGCGGCCTTGCTGCACCCCTCCATCGTTTCGCGATTGGCAGTCATGATCCTGTCGGCCGCGACGATCGTGCGGAACGCGGCCGGGTCGGCGCTCTGCATCATCCGCTGACCGGCCTCCCAGCGGGGTAGGTCCAGCGTTCGCGCCGCCATGCGTTCAGGCCATTGCCAGCTCGCCGGCGCAATCTCGCGCGCGACGAGGCCCGGCACGATCGCCCATGCGAGGATGCCGGCCGCCACCCCGCCCAGGGCGAACCATAGCTGCCGGTTTCTCTGGTCGGCGCGTGTCATGCGGACCCGGCGATGGCGCGAAGCTCGGCCATGACGCGGGCCTTGTCCTCGCCCGCTTTGGCGAGCGCCGCCTGGTCCTCGCGCCGGGCGGCGTTGCCTGCCGCTGCGATCCGCTGCGCCATCTGCTCGGGGGTGATCGCCAGCGCCGCACTCCGTGCGATTACGTCGTTGATGTGCGCGATACGGTCGGCCGTGGCGTCTATGCCTTGCTGCATCCGCCCCAGCGTTTCGGTATAGTCGGGCGTGTCGATCGCGCCGCGCTCGGCCGTCAGCCCTTCGATTGCCCGCCGCAACAGCGTTACCTCGGCCCGGACCTCCGCCAATGCCTCGGCCGCCGCGTCGCTGCCGTCATACTCCGCCTCGTCCGTCATCCCTGCTCCTACCGGCTCATGCCACGATCGCGGTCGCGGCCTCGTCCGACCGACTGCGCCAGCTCCTGCCCGATCGACCGGCCCCGCTCCATGTTCAACGCCAGCTCGGGCGCGTGCCGCTTCAAGGCGGATTCGAGCTGCGGGTCGCGGTGCAAACCGCTCGCCATGCTTTCCATGCGCTTGCCCAGCCTCTCCGCGCCCGCACGATCGCCGGCCCGCTCCATGCTGGCCCGCGCCGCCTTCATGTCCTGCCACTGCTCCACGAAGCGCCCCGCACGCTTCTCCGGGTCGATACGGACCTGGCGCTCTACCTCCATCGCCTTCGCCGCGCCCCCCGTGTTCCCTTCGGCCGCGTCGCGCGCGAGCCGGGGGTCGCGCTCGATCGCGCTGGCGAGGTCGCGCGCGGCATGGGGCCGGATCGCGTCCAGCGCCTCGCCCGCCCGCCGCAACGCGCTCTCCTGGTGCGCCAACACTGGCAGCCCCTGCGCCCGCATCCGATCCATGTCGGCCGCTGCGCGGCCATAGCGCTCGATCGCGCGGGCCTGCGAGGGCGCCAGCGGCTCCCTCGACTGCGCTCGGGACAGGCTGGCCGCGCCGCGCTCCGGCAACGTCGTTTTCTCGGTCGCCGGCTTCGGCCGGAACCCCGCGAACATGCCGCGCGCCTTGTCGCGGACCTTCTCCGCCACCTGACGCGCGAGTTCCGGGAACCGGATCTCGCGCCGATCGGCGAACGCACGGGCCTGGTCCTGCTCGGGCCGCGCATAGTCGCCGGCCATGTCCTTGCCCCGGTCGCGCGACAGGGCGCGGACGAGCTGGCGCTGGTCGGCGAAGTCGTCGCGCCCGTAATGGAGCTGCACGTCATCACGATGCCGCGACATGCCGACATAGGCGCTGTGGCGGTCCATGCCGGGGGTCGCGAGGACATGGGCGCGATCGACCGTCACGCCCTGTGCCTTGTGGAACGTCGCCGCATAGCCGTGATCGACCGCCGCATAGTCCTTGGTGTCGAACGCAACGCCGCGGCCGTCATCGAGGCGCACCGCCATCCCTTCGGGCGATACCCGCTCGATCGTGGCAAGCGTGCCGTTCTTGACCCCCATGCCGCGTTCGTTGCGAAGGAACATGATGCGGTCGCCGGCCGCGAACTGGCGCTCGCCACGCTCGACCTTCACCGTCACGTCGTCGCCAAGATCGCCGCTCGCCCGCAACCGGTTCCGCGCCTCGCCATTGAGGCTCTGCACCTCGGCGTTGGTGTGGGTTAGGATGATGCGGCTCTTGTCCGGCTCGGCCTGACGCGCTCGATCCCAACCATCGACCAGCTCGCCCCGTGCCTGCTCGCGGGTGTCGGCCGCGTGGACCATGCCGGCCTGGTCATAGGCATGGACCGCCTCGCCAGTGCGCCCGGTCGCGAGCTGACGGGTCGCGTCGCGCTGCCAGTCTTCGCGCTGCCGCCTGATCTCGGTGATCTCGGCCGCGCCGTGGCGCTCGGTGACGCTGCGGAACGCCGCGCCCGCCTCGATCGCCTGCAACTGCTCGGGGTCGCCCACCAGAACGACCTTCGCGCCCGCGTTGCGAGCCTGCGACAGCACTCGCTCCATCTGACGCGAGCCGATCATGCCGGCTTCGTCCACCACCAGCACGTCACGCGGGCCTAGCTGGTCGCGCCCCTGCCCCCATGCGTGCTCAAGGCTCGCGATCGTCCGCGACCTGATGCCCGACCCGCTCTCAAGGTTCTCGGCCGCGATGCCCGACAAGGCCGCGCCGCGAACATTGTAACCGGCGCGCTCCCATCCGTCGCGCGCCACCCCCAGCATGGCGGATTTGCCCGTCCCCGCGTAGCCGATCACGTTGGCGAGGCCGCTCGGCCCCGTTATATGCTCCAGTGCGGCTCGCTGCTCCTCCCCGAGCACGAGTCCTTCACTCCCGGCAGTGGCGACAGCCCCCCTGATTGCCGCTGCCGGGAGACCATGTTCCTCCCGCCTCGCCAGCTCGTCGCCGGCACGCTCAAGCCGGTTCTCCACCGCGATCATGTCGCGCGACGTGAACCGCTCCTGGTCGCGCCCGTCCTTCCCCAACGCGACCAGCTCGGGGCTGGCGCGCACCGCCCCCATTACCTGGTCGAACTGGTCCTTGCCGTCGCTGTGCCGGAACGCGAACACGGCCAGGTCGCGGGTGGTGAACGTCGCCTGGGTGCGCGTGATTGCGTCCAGCGCGATCGACGGGTTGGCGATGATCTTCTCGCCATTGTCGCGGGCGATGCGCGCGTGATCCTCGATCCGCTCGGCCTCCAGCCCCTGCGCCGGTCGCCGCGACGCCGCGGGGCCGATCTTGTGCTGCGGCTCCAGCTTGATGCCCTGCGCCTCGTAGCTACGATGGTCGATCCGGCCCTCAAGCCCCAACTCGGCCATGCGCTCGTTGACGTGCGCGCTCCACGCCTCGCGCCAGTCCTTCAGCAGCTCGGTCGAGTTCCAGTCGCGGTTCTTCTTCCCGAACCCCTCCGGCCCCACGTCGCGCATCGCCAGCATGACGTGCGCGTGCGGCTTGGGGCTGCCGTCCTTCGCCTTGTCCCAATGCACGTTCAGGTCCGCGACCATGCCGCGCTTCACGAACTGCTTCTCCACGAAGTCGCGCGCGAGCCGCACCCCCTCCTTCTCATTCATCTCGCGCGGGATCGAGAACTCCACCTCGCGTGCCAACTGCGCGTCCTTGCGCTTCTCCCCCGCCTCCACCTCGTTCCACAACACGGCGCGGTCGGACAAGCGCTCCGGCGCGCCTTCCGGCAACATCACCTCGGAGTGGATGACGCCCGCCTTGTTCGAGAAGTCGTGATCGCGCCAGAGCCGGTCGTCGTGCAGCTCGGACGCGGAACGATAGGCGGCGCTCGCAACAGCGCTCGATCCGTTCGCACGACTGATGACCTTGGCGGAGAAGTGGTAGATCGCCATCTCGCTCCGCATTCTGCACTTCTTAGCGCACGTCGGCAACGACGTATAAGCGCGCACTCACAATTTGCTACGCTCCTCGTGATTGACTTGGGGCTGATGTTTCTACCGTTCGCGCTTTACCCCGGCATGGGCGGCGCTAGAGTGTTCGGGCTGATGATCGCGGAAGGGTGAAGGCAATGCGGAAGGTGCGCGATTACGATGCCGAGCTGAAGGCGCTTGGCGACAAGGCGCGGGCGCTGAAGGCGAAGCGGGTTGAACAGCTCGGTCAGCTCGTCACCGCCACGGGTGCCGATGCGCTCGATGCCGAGACACTGGCGGGCGTGCTGAGCAGCCCCCACCGGGTGGTCCGGGTTTATCGTTAGTGCATTGTTGTCTCGGCCGCCATTGCCGGGCGCAGGTGGAGCGAAGCGGAACCGGAGGCCGGTAATGGCGGTGTTGCCGCTTCCGGGGCCGGCGGTCGGTAGCCAAGGCTGCTATGCGGCCGGACGGTGTTGTAGTGGCGCCGCCACGCCTCGATCAGCACCCTGGCCTCCGCGAGGCTGTAGAAGATCTCTCCGTTAAGCAGCTCGTCACGCAGCGAGCCATTGAAGCTCTCGTTGTAGCCGTTCTCCCATGGCGAGCCTGGCGTGATGTAGAGCGTGTTCACGCCGATCTGCCCAAGCCATTTCTGGACTGCGGTGGCGATGAACTCGCTGCCGTTGTCCGATCTGATATGGGCAGGCGGGCCCCGGTCAATGAACAGCTCGGCCAGGGCCGCCAGCACATCTTCGTGGCGAAGCTGACGGGCGACCACCAGCGCCAGGCACTCGCGGCTGGCCTCGTCGATGATCGTGAGGATGCGGAACTTGCGCCCGTCGTGCGTCCGTGCCTCGACAAAGTCGTACGCCCAGATGTGCCCGGGATATTCCGGCCGCAGCCGAATACACGAGCCATCGTTCAACCACAGCCGACCACGTTTCGGCTGTCGCTGAGGCACCTTCAGCCCCTCGCGTCGCCAGATCCGTTCCACCCGTTTGTGGTTCACCGACCAGCCGGCCGCATGCAGCAGTGCGGTTACCCGGCGATAGCCGTAGCGCCCGTACTGCCTGGCCAGCGCGACGATGTCGTCGGTCAGCGCCTCCTCGTCATCTGCCCCACACGGCACTTTGCGCTGCGTCGACCGATGCTGCCCGAGGACGCGGCACACCCGTCGCTCGGACACATCCAGCACCTCACGCACCTGGTCGATGCACCGCCGGCGCCGTGCGGGGCTCAGAAGTTTCCCCGCGCCGCCTCCTGCAGGATCAGCTTGTCCAATGTCAGGTCCGAGATCGCGCGACGCAGCCGAAGGTTCTCCTTCTCCAGATCCTTCATCCGCCGGGCCTGATCTGTCTTTAGGCCGCCATATTCCTTGCGCCAGCGGTAATAGGTCTGCTCGCTGACTGCGATGCGCCGACATGCCTCGGCAGTCGTTCCGCCCTGGCCCAGCATGATCTCAACCTCACGCAGCTTGCCGATGATCTCCTCGGGCTTGTGCTTCTTGGCAGGCATTCGTTGTCCCTTCTTTGATCCAGACTGTCATAGTCGATGGACCACTCAGAAGGGGGCAGCTCAGTCATGAGGAAAGCTTGTCCTTGAGTGCCTTGGCCGGTGTGAACACCATTTTGGTCGACGCGGCGATCTCCATAGCTTCGCCGGTCCGGGGATTGCGACCGGTCCGGGCGTCCCGGGCCTTGCTGGAGAACTTGCCGAAACCCGGCAGCGACACCTCCTCCCCCCGCGCAACCGCATCGCCGATGTCACCGAACACGCGGTCGATCAACGCCCGGGCCTTGGCGGCACTCAGATCGCTTCCCTCGGCAATGCCTTTCACAAGATCGTCTAGCTTCATCAAATATCTCCCGTAAACGTGCACCGGGATAATCGTTCCGGTCACGGGCGCAACAGTGCATCCCCTTTCCGGGTGGCGCCGGCAAGATGCAGCGGGCTGGCGACACCGTTGCGTAGCGTGCGTAGATCGCGATCATGCAGCGATGATGTTTGTCCTGCACATCCGATGCCCGTTAATTGAGCAACCTCACTGATGGCGGGTCCGCGCATCGGCGGGCGTCGACCGATAAGCTGGCGGCTCGTGATCGTCGTGGCGGTGGCAGCCCTGTTCGCCAGCAACGCCTGGCTCAAGGGCATCTTTGGCTATGGCGAGATTGCGACCGACATTCCGTTCCTGCTGTTCGGCGTGATCCTGTTCTTCACCTGGCGCGTCAATCGCAATGCCGCCAACCGGCAAAGCGAGCTGCTGGGGTCCGCCCGCTTCGGCGACCGCGCCGACGTGCGAAAGCTGGAGGTGAGCGGGGATCTCCTGATCGGCCGCTCGGCGAAGTTGGGCAAGCTGCTCCGCTATGACGGCGCGGCGCATCTGCTGACGATGGCCCCCACCCTCTGGCCAGGCCGTCGGCACGATCATCCCCAACCTGCTCCTGCTCGATCGCTCGGTCACCTGCATCGACCCCAAGGGCGAGAACGCCCGCATCACCGCCCGCGCCCGCGCCGCTAAAGGTCCGGTCTGGTGCCTCGATTGGTTCGGCGTGTCGGGCCGGACCCCTGCCCGCTACAATCCGCTCGACCGGCTCGATCCCACCAGCCTCGATCTGGCGGAAGATGCCAACACGCTCGCCGACGCGCTGGTCCACGACGCGCCGGGGCAATCGGGCGACGCCCACTGGAACGAGGAAGCCAAGGCGCTCATCGCCGGGCTGATCCTCCACGTCGTCACTACCGAACCCGCCGATCGGCGCACACTGGCGACGGTGCGCGATTATCTGACCCTGGCCCCTGCCGGCTTCGCCGCGCTGCTCGCGGCGATGCAGGGCAGCACCGGCGCTGGTGGCCTGGTCGCGCGCGCCGCCAACCGCCAGCTCGGCAAGTCCGATCGCGAAGCCGCGGGCGTGCTGTCCTCGGCCCAGCGCCACACCCACTTCCTCGATAGCCCGCGCATCGTCGCCAGCACGGCCGCGTCCGATTTCACGTTCGCGGGATTGAAGGAGTCGACCGCAACGGTGTTCCTGTGCCTGCCGCCCGATCGGCTCGACACCTATGCGCGCTGGCTGCGCCTGCTGGTGAGCCAGGCCGTCACCGACATGGCGCGATCGACCGCTCGCCCTCCCCGGCCGGTGCTGTTCCTGCTGGACGAGTTCGCCGCCCTCGGTCGCCTCGAACCGGTCGAGCGGGCGATGGGCCTGATGGCCGGCTATGGTCTCCAACTCTGGCCGATCCTCCAGGACATGCACCAGCTCCGCGCCAACTATGGCGAGCGCGCCGGCCCCTCGGAAAGCGTCAGCGCGCACGTCACCGCCGGGCAACTCGCCACGCCTGATGAAATCATGCGGATGCGGCCCGACCAGATTCTGTTGCTGCGCCAGGGGGAACACCCGCTCGCGGTCGAGAAAATCCGCTACTATGACCAGCGCGAGTTCGACGGCCTGTTCGATCCGGCCTAATTAAGCCCGCTGGGGGCGCTCGCGCCGATCGGCATCCCAAACCACCTAAAAGCCCCTCTTTTGCCTCCACGTCGCGCCTGGACGGCCGTAGCGGGCGATTCCGTCGCTACCCGTCCCCACTTCTTTCCCGCCTAGCTAGCGGCGCGTAGCGCCGCCCCTGTGACGCCGAAGGCGGCACGCAGCGAAAGTGCATCGGCCGTTAGGCCGATTCCGCTTGTCCTTTTTTCCACTGGTTGGTGGCGAGCGGTCGGTCTGTCTTGCGCACTATCGGGGTTTTGGCCCCCGATCCGATGGACCAATCGGGGTTATCCACAGGCCTGAGTCCTTAAGAAGAGTCTCCTATGTAATAGGAGGTTTAAGACCCTTACGGAGCGGTTTCGGCCTGTATCGTCAAAGGGTTAGCGGCCGTTTCAGGGGCCAAAACCCCGTGATTCGCGGGGCCAAAACCCCGTGATTCGCAGGGGCCATTCCCCCGATAGTTGGAGCCTCACCACTATCGGGGTTTTGGCCCCTGGCGATCAGTCGGCCGGAAACCCCATCGGCGGGCGCGGCAAGCGCTTGAACTGGAACCCTGGATGGTCGGTCGAAAGCTGGCAACGCTCTGTGAAGTTAAGAACCTCCTCGCCTTCATCGTTCCTGACCAGCTCCAGCCAGTAGCCGGGTAGCCGCTGCCGCTCGACCGCGCGCCGAAGCTCCTTGGCGAAGTCGGCCACGCGCTGGGTGCTGCCGCTCTTGTGGTGGAGCTGCTTCATGGTGAAGGCCCAACCCGCCGCTTGGTGGCCGCCATGCTTGCGCACGACACGGTAAAGCCAACGTTCGATTCCGCCGGTCAGCTTGAAATAGGCTCGGTCGATGCCGAGCACGAGGCGGTCGGTCAGCACGCCCTCGTAGAGCCAATCCGATATGGTGAACTCGACGCCCGTGGATCGGCCTAGGTCGTCGGTCGGTGCCGAGTAGCGCTCGATCCAGTGGAAGCCCTCGGGGCGCTTCTTCTTGCCCTGGCGAATGTTGGTGCGGATCAGGGTGGCGCTCAACCGCTCAAGTGCCTCTACGATGCGCCGGTACTCGTCTCCCCCGGTCGGCCGATCGATCCCGCGTAGCAGCTCATAGAGCGGGACGTGGAAGTGCGGCGTGGTCGGCTGTCCCGCCGCCTTCGCCGCCCTGAGCTGCGACACCGCCCATATCAGGATGTCGCAATCCCAAATGGTGGCGATACCGATCTCGGCCGGGGCCGTGACGTTGACAGTTATGGTCGTGGCGCCGTTCTGCACCTGGTAGTCGATCGGCTCGCTGCGGCGCTGCTTGGAAAGGCTGAAGAACGGCCGCTCCATCATCTCCTGTTCGTCATGAGTCGGTATGTCGCCTGGCAGCGTCACGAACAGGTCGAGCTGGTCGAGTACGCCGGCGCGACCGCCTTCCTTCCTTCTGACCTTCTTAGTCATAAAGGCTCCAAGGGTCAGAGGTCAGCGGCGTGATCGGCCGCTCGGCACACTGGCGGCTACCGCCTCCAGCGGCTCCAGCCCGCGCGCCTCCAAGAGCCGGTTCCACGCCTCATGCCCCAGCTTCTGCAAAGACAACCCTGTGTCGAGGCTGAGCTGGCGAAGCCGGCGACGATCGCGCGGGGTGACTTGCACGTTGATCGGCACGATCACCGGCGAGGCGGTGTCCCGCACGGGTGCTGCCTCGGTCGCCGCCGCGGTGCTCGGGGCCGCGGCCGGCTCCTCGTCCAGCTCGCCCATTACGTCGGCGAGCGCGCGGCCGGTGCGCTTACTGCTCATGTCGTATCTCCTGAATCCAGCTCCAAACCTGACGCAGCTCGTCGGCCGCTTCGCGGGCCGCATGGCCGCGCATTTCGGTGACGCCCCTCCCCTCAAGCGAGGCGTCCAGATAGATCGTCCGATCGGATAGGTGGATCGGGCAAACCGGGACCGGGTAGCGCGACAGCGCGGCACGCGCGGCAATCGCGCGGGCCTCGTTCTTGGCCGCGTTGACGATGACGGCCGCACGTCGGTCGAGCCGGCGGAGGATCTTCAACGTTTCCCCGACCGCCTCCAGGTCGTCTGGCGACGGCCGCACCGGGACAATCACCAGGTCCGCCACGCGCGCGGCCTCGGCCTCGGGCTCCTCGACGGCAGGACGCGTGTCGATGAACAGCGCGCCGTCGGACTTGCGCCGGAGCCGCTTGGCCGCGTCAGTCAAATTGGTGCCGTCCAGGTCGACCAGCTCGGGGCGCTCAAAGGCCGGCTCGATCTGCTCGCGCCGCGTCCACCACTTCGTCGTCGTCCGCTGCGGGTCGCGGTCGATGATAAGGCTGGGCTCCGCCTCGCCCGCGAGAACCGCGAGCTGACGGGCAAGGGTGCTTTTCCCAGCTCCGCCCTTCTGGCTGACAAGTGAGTAGATTTGCACCTTCGCCCCTTCTGGCTCTCTTTCCTGTGACACTATGAAGGTGATTGAGAGTGAAGGAAAGACCCTTTTCACCTTCCCGCGCGAGCGATCGTCACGCGCAAGCGCCGAGACGCTGTAAGCGGCTCGGTCGGAGCGCAACGGAGATAGAGCGCGGTCCCGCCAGGGACGAGCTCGCCATGCAACTATTCCCTAGCGCTTGGGTTTCTGATATGTCGGCCAATGCCTGTCGTCCATCGCATCGGCGGCCTGCGGGTCGTGATCTGGCCCAACGATCACCGCCCGGCGCACGTCCATGTGAAAGGCGCGGAAGGAGAGGCGGTGTTCAACCTGAACTGCCCCGGTGGTCCGCCCGAGCTGCGGGAGAGCTTCGGCTTCAAGGTGCCGGACGTGAACAAGATCGAGGCCGCGCTGGTCGAGCTGGTGCCGGCGCTGTGCGCGGAATGGAGTGCGATACATGGCGATTACTGAGCAAGAGCTGGCGCAAGCCGAAGCGCGCATGGAAGCGACCCGCGCCGCGGGTCATGCCGTGTCCGCCCGTTACGATCGTCGGCGGTCGCGCGTCGTGGTCGCACTCAATACCGGGGTCGAGCTGACATTCCCGACGCAGCTCGCCGAAGGGCTGGCCGATGCGTCGCCCGACAACCTCGCTGAAATCGAGATCAGTCCGGCGGGGCTGGGGCTTCACTGGCCCAAACTCGACGCGGACCTCTATGTCCCGGCGCTGCTCCAAGGCGTGTTCGGCTCGAAGCAATGGATGGCCCGCCAGCTCGGCGCGGAAGGGGGCCGCTCCCGCACGGCTGTTAAGGTCGCCGCTTCGCGCGCGAACGGCCGGAAGGGCGGTCGGCCGGGTAAATTCGCGGCGGCTTGATCTGGCACTACTGGCCTTTTTGCCTGTAACACTAAGAAGGTTTTTAGGCGAGTAGGGGGGTGTATGCGAAGTTTCCGCTTTCGTTCCACCCTCCGCTGACTCATAGAATCGTCATGCCGATCGCGCCCGAACATCGCTGGCTGTATCCGATCGACTGGCGCGAGCTGTCCGCCTTCATCCGCTTCGGCCGCGCCAAGGGACGTTGCGAGCATTGCCGCCGCCCACACGGCCGCGACGTGCTGCACCTCGGCGACGGCACATGGTGGGATGAAGAGTCCGGCCGTTGGCGCGACGGGCAGGGCAGGGGGCTTCGCCGCATGGCCGCGCCCGCGGACCTGGCGCGGGCGCAACCGGGCCTCGCCGGCATCGGCCCACCCCCCGCGCTGCGCGTTACGCGCGTGGTCCTCGCCAGCGCGCACCTGAACCACGATCCCGGCGACAACCGGCCGCGCAACCTCGCCGCGCTCTGCCAGCGGTGCCACATGGTCCACGACGCGACCGAACATCGCCGGCGCCGGTGGGTCAACGCCTTCCGGCTGCGCGCGATCGGCGACCTGTTCGCCTGACTGCTGGGCCGCAAGCCCCGGCCCCAAGGGTTGGGTGGGACAAAAGGCGCGGCCGTCGAACGGCGGCCTCCCTCTAAGCCGGCTGGCTAAGCGAGCTGCGCCCGCCGGGAATATGCCGGTAGAGCGTCGACGGCTGCACCCCGAGCTGCGCTGCCACCTCCTCGACGGTGATGGTCGGATCGGCGAGCATCGCCTTTGCGCGCTTGATCTCGGCCGGCCCCATCGCCGGCTTGCGCCCGCCGCGCCGCCCCAGCGCCTTGGCCTGGGCAAGCCCGGCATGAGTGCGCTCCAAGGTCAGCTCGCGCTCGAACTCCGCCACGGCCGCGAAGACGTGGAAGACGAGCCGCCCGCCGGGGCTGGTGGTGTCGATCGCCTGGGTGAGCACCCTGAGGCCGATCTCGCGCTTGGCGAGATCTTCGGCCGTCTCCACGAGCTGCCGGACGGAGCGCGCAAGCCGGTCGAGCTTCCACACCGCCAACGTATCGCCCGCACGCAGATAGTCGAGCGCGGCTTTCAGCTCCGGCCGGTCACGCTGCGCGCCCGACGCCTTCTCCATGAACACCCGCTCGCACCCGGCTTGCCGGAGCGCGTCGAGCTGTAGGGCAGGGGACTGGTCGCGGGTGGACACGCGCGCGTAGCCGACGAGCAAAGCCGTTCTCCGAAAACTCGACTTAACCTAGATGCATTTCGGAGGAGGAAACAAGGGACGGTTTTCGGAGCCTGAACAGGCCGTTTCGACGGCCTGTAAACGCTCGCGCTAAGTGGCGGCATTCTGATCGCGCTATTTGTCGGCGAGCGTCGCTACGCGGCTACCGGCTTGGTCTCGGCCGATCGCACATAGGCGTAGAGTGTTGGCTTGGAGATGCCGAG
>Ga0302136_1000225_pt1 | contig 28844 bp, 20 predicted proteins | sample CBN3_20m_MG_FD_203116 | JGI IMG/M metagenome (GOLD analysis project Ga0302136, IMG submission 203116) | Marine microbial communities from Western Arctic Ocean, Canada - CBN3_20m | ecosystem: Environmental > Aquatic > Marine > Oceanic | place: Canada: Western Arctic Ocean | collected 2017-09-15
GACGGAGGCAGCGGCGGAGAGGGCAGCGGTGGAGAGGGCAGCGGTGGAGAGGGCAGCGGTGGAGAGGGCAGCGGTGGAGAGGGCAGCGGTGGAGGTGGCAGCGGTGGCAGCGGCGGAGAGGGCAGCGGTGGCAGCGGCGGAGGAAGTGACGAGAAAGCGCAAACACGATGTTATGGGTGGCGCCAAAGGCAAAAAAACTAAAAAATCTAAAAAAACTAAAAAATCTAAAAAAGTTAAAAACGTTAAAAAATCTAAAAAAGTTAATAAATCTAAAAAAGTTAAAAACGTTAAAAAAACAAAAAAAAACAAAAAAAAACAAAAAAATTCAAAAAAAAACAAAAAAATTCAAAAAAAACAAAAAAAAACAAAAAAATTCAAAAAACAAAATAAGTAAAAAACAAAATAAGTAAAAAATATAATTTTAATAAAATACTTAAAATTATATTAATATTTATAATAAATGGAGGTTACTAATGTAAAAGAAATGCATGTTTTAAAACGTTCTGGAATTTCAGAACCTGTTTCATTTGATAAAATTTTAAATAGAGTTAAAAAACTTGGATTAGATCATAATTTAAATTTAAACTATAGTGGTCTAGTTATTAAAATTATTGATCAATTACACGATGGTATTAGTACTAGTAAAATTGATGAACTTACTGCTGAACAAGCCGCATCTCTTTCTACAACACATCCTGATTATGGATCATTGGCAAGTGCAATTGTTGTATCTAATTTACAAAAGAATACTACATCATATTTTTCAGACGCTATGAATAATTTATATAATTTTAAAGATATTAATAATAATAAAGTTCCATTACTATCACATTTATTTATTAATACTGTAAATAAACATATTGATTATTTTGATAACATTATCGATCATAGTCGTGATTATTTAATTGATTATTTTGGATTTAAAACCCTAGAACGAGCTTACTTAATGCATATTAATAAAAAGATTATTGAACGACCTCAATATATGTGGTTACGAGTAGCAATATGTTTGCATATGGATGACTTAGAAAAAGTGAAAACAACATATGATTTAATGTCGCAAAAATATTTTACGCATGCTACACCTACGCTATTTAATGCTGGAACTCCGCGTCCACAATTAAGTTCTTGTTTTTTAATTGCAATGGAAGATGATAGTGTAGATGGTATTTATAATACACTAAAAGAATGTGCTAATATTTCAAAATGGGCTGGAGGCATTGGACTACATATTCATAATGTAAGGGGAACTGGTAGTCACATCAGAGGAACTAATGGTACATCTAATGGAATTATTCCTATGTTAAGTGTATTTAATAAAACAGCTAGATACATTGATCAAGGAGGCGGAAAGAGAGCGGGAAGTTTTGCCATGTATATTGAGCCGCATCATCCTGATATTGAAGATTTTCTAGATTTAAAAAAAAATCATGGGGATGAAGAACTTCGCGCTCGTGATCTTTTTTATGCTCTTTGGATTTCTGATCTATTTATGGAGAGAGTTCATGCTGATAGTAAATGGTCATTATTTTGTCCAGATAGAACTCCAGGTTTATCAGATTGTTATGGTGATAATTACAAACAATTATATCTTGAATATGAATTAAATAATTTATTTGTTAAACAAATAAATGCGCGGGATTTATGGATTAAGATTCTAGATTCACAAATGGAAACAGGCACGCCATATATGTTATATAAAGATTCTGTAAATAATAAAACAAATCAACAAAATCTTGGTACTATTAAATCTAGTAATTTATGTGCAGAGATTGCAGAATACAGTAATGAAAATGAAACTGCTGTATGTAACCTTGCATCTATTGGATTACCTAAGTTTATTAAAGAAACAACTAATCCATTTAATAGTGTACAAATTTATAGTAAAGATAATTGTAATTGGTGTGTTTTATTAAAAGGATTACTTAAAAAACGTAATATTGATTTTGAAGAAGTTGTTTTATCAACTGATGAAGATTTTTTAGAATTTAAAAATAAATATGGAGTTGAAACAGTACCACAATTATTTGATAATGATATTTTAATTGGTGGCTATAATAATGTTGAAAATATTTTAAGACATAAATTTGATTATAAAAAATTACATAAAGTTACAAAAATTATTACTGAAAATCTTAACAAAATTATTGATGTTAATTTTTATCCTACTGAAAAAACTAAACGTAGTAATTTAAATCACCGCCCAATTGGTATTGGAGTTCAAGGTTTAGCAGATGTATTTATTTTACTTGATTTAGCATTTGAAAGCGTTGAAGCTAAAAAAATTAACATACATATCTTTAAAACAATTTATCATGCGGCATTAGAAAAATCAAATGAAATTTGCATTGAAAGAAATAATGATATTAATTATCTTATTAATGAATATAATAGTGGCAATTGGAAATTTAAAGATGATTCTGATATTTGTACTGAATATAGTATATATAATGTAACAGATGCAAGTATAGCATTAGCAATTGATAATGATAATAAAATAGAACAAGTATTAAATCAAATTAAACCAATTAGAAAAGAGATAGAAAATGAATGGTCTAATTATAATTTATGTGGAGCATATAGTTCATTTGAAGGATGTCCTGCTTCTAAAAGAATATTACAATTTGATATGTGGAATATTGATCCCTATATTGATTCTGAAGTTGTATATGACTGGGATAAATTGAAAAATAGTATTCAAACATATGGATTAAGAAATAGCCTACTGGTTGCACCAATGCCAACCGCAAGCACTAGTCAAATTTTAGGAAATAATGAATGCTTTGAGCCTATAACTAGTAATATTTATTCTCGGCGAACTTTAGCGGGTGAATTTATTATTGTTAATAAATATTTAATCAACGATTTAATCAATTTAGGTATTTGGAATGATAATATTAAAAATAATATAATTCAAAACAAAGGTAGCATTCAATATATTGAATCGATACCAAAAAAAATAAAAGAAAAATATAAAATTGTTTGGGAAATTCCTATGAAACATTTAATTGATATGTCTAGAGATCGCGGTGCTTATATTTGTCAATCGCAAAGTTTAAATCTTTGGTTAGAAGATCCAACTGCTAAATCTTTAACAAATATGCATTTTTATAGTTGGAGACAAGGTCTTAAAACTGGAATTTATTATCTTAGAAGAAAACCTAGACACCAACCTCAACAATTTACAATTGAACCAGAAAATAAAAAAAATAAAAAAGATATTGATACCGAAGAAAACGCTTGTACTATGTGTTCTGGTTAAATAATTACATTATTAATTAGATTAATTAGATTAATTAGATTAATTACATTAATAATATTTATAATTATATAATATTTGTATTATATAATTATGGCTTGGAGGGCTAGACAAAGAAGTGAAAATAGAAGAGCTGGAGGATTAAAAGGTCGTGATAGAGGCTGGTTGCCAGGCACTAGTCAAGCAAACGCAATAGGCATCCCAACTCATCTTGTTAATAAAGTTAGAGAAAGAACAAATACATTAGTAACTAGAGATGCTGCTAGTAATATTGCAGGTGGACCATTAACCGAACCTTATCCATATAATTGTGATAAAGAATTATTAATTGATACTAGATGTCTGGTAGTACAAACTAATCAACTCGGTGGAATCGGAAGATATAGAAGTCAGTTTAACGTTGATGCTGATGGTATTAAACAAGCAAGATATTATCTACCGGTAAATCCTAATGGATTTATAGATAGAACTATTTCCGATTGTGAAACACTTAGACCACATTGTTTTATATGTGTTAATCCAAATACTCTTGCTGGAATAACTACAAGTATTCCTCAAAATATATGGACACTCCGAAATGTAAATAACTAGATAAATTTATTTAATCAATATTATTTCTATTCTTAATTTATATTTTATTATTAATATATATATATGCGTAAGTCTAAACGAAATAAATATAAAAAAAATAAAAAAAAAACAAAAAAAGGTGGTTTTTTAGAATTTCTAAACATTTTTAACTGTCCTGAAGACCAAGCATGGACGTTCGGCAAACTATGTTCTCCAGTTATAACACCATTTGGGTGTTGTATCCAAGATCCAAGAAAAAAAAATTATTTGGTGGAACAAGAAAAAAAAAATATAAATAAATTTATTTATTTAAAAAATTTATTTATTAAGTAATTTTAAAACTACTTCATTAAGATTATTATTTTTTTCAATATTTAAATTAGAGAGAATATATGTTATCAATTCTAATATCTTAGGTTTAATAACATCAAATTCAACAATATTTTTTGTAAATTTATCTAATACACAAGTTTCTGGATTAATAGAAGTATTTATTAGTTTTTTACACATTTTTGAACATACTTGTTCGCTAATAACTTCATTAAGAATATTTAATACTTCGCTAGAAATATTTTTTTTATTTTTACTTTTTAAACATAATAAATATTCTTTTATTTTTATAATTATATTATCGTTATCATTATCACTATCATTATCATTATTATACGGATAATAATTAATAATATTTACCAAAGATATTATAGCACGTAATAAATATTTTGGTTTTTTTTGAAAATAACAATCTATCAAGTTCTCAAGTGCTACTAAATAATAACAATTTATTATTGCATCTTTGTCATTTTTTATAATACTTAAAAGATGTTTAATTTTTTCTTTTTTACCAGAAGAAAGAGCAGTTGTAAATGGGAAAACATAAGATTCTGATTGAAATAATAACATCTTACTTAATATTTTTGATAAATTTTCACTTGATTGGTTTTTAGAACTTAGATATAATAAAAATAAAGCGGCATATTTTTTAAAAAAGTTACGTTCTATATCTAATACATTTTTATTTTTATTTTTATAAAAATTTTTGATTAAATCAATATCGCTATCTTTTAATTTTAAATTATCTTTAAATAGTTCTAGATTTTGTTTTGAATTATATAAATATCTAATTTGTAATTTTGCAATTATTGCTATATAATATATTTTTATATCTTTTATAGTAATTGAATGCCAAAATTTTTTGCTAAAATAAAAATTTGTATCATATTCATATGAAAATGGTATAGTTTTCATTTCATTTAACAATACATTACTTAACTTTTTTATACATTTAATATGATTTTCTTTATTATTTGTATCTAAATATTGTATATCAATATCAATATCAGAATTACTTTTTATACCTGTTCCCGATAATTCAATTAAAAATAATTCTTTTTTATTAAAATCTTTGATTTTAAATGGTTGTAAAATAAATACTTCAATATTTTGTAAATCAGATGCAATTTTTTTAGTAAAAATATTAACATTTAAACTACTACAATCAGGAAGTATATCTTTACCGCTCGGTTTAATTAATGTAAAATTTTTATCTTTACAAATAAATTCACTAAATATTTTTTCTATTGCTGTCTTTCTATTTTGATGTTTAACATTTATTAATTCATATTTTTTATCTTTAATTAAGTTTTGTATATTGTCCCAAGAAGGAATTTTTTTACTTTTTTTTACTTTTTTACTTTTTTTAACAATTTTATTTTTTATATTTTTTTTAGTCATTAATTATATAATTAATTAATATATTAATTAATATTAATATATTAATTAATATTAATATAAGCTACTTAAATTAATATTAATATTAATATTAATATGAATTTGGAAATAATTGAAAAAATACCAACAGTTGAAAAACTACCAACAATCTGTCTTAATATGATAGTAAAAAATGAATCTAAAATTATAGAGAGACTTCTAAAAAGTGTTTTGTCTATAATTGATACATATTGTATATGTGATACTGGTAGTACCGATAATACTAAAACTATTATTAAAGAATTTTTTGATAAACATAATATACCTGGTAAAATAATTGATAAAGAATTTATTAATTTTGAAGAAAATAGAAATTATTCATTAACTGCTGCAAAAGATATGGCTGATTATATTTTATTATTAGACGCAGACATGATATTAAATATAAATAATAAATTTAACAAATCTCAACTAATCGATCCAGTTTATAATATTTGTCAAGGAACAGATGCTTTTGCTTATTATAATACAAGATTATTATCAAATAGTGTTAATGCAAAATATACCGGTGTTACACACGAATATATCGATTTATTAGATGGGTCAACCGCAAAAAACTTTGAAAATCTTAATATATTGGATTTTAATGACGGAGGTTCAAAATCTAATAAATTTGAACGTGATATTATGTTATTAAAAAAAGGGTTAGATAATGATCCAAATAATATAAGATATAATTTTTATTTGGCAAATACACTATTAGATACCGGTAAATATGATGAAGCTTTGCATTATTATAATAAACATGCGCTAATAGTGACATGGAATGAAGAACATTTTTATAATTATTATAAACAAGGATTTTGTTATAAACATTTAGATAATGAAGATAAAATGATTGAATCTTGGATGAAAGCATGGACAATTCGACCTACTAGAATTGAGTCATTATTTGAAATTATTCAATATTATAGATTTAAATGTATGTGGGATAAATGTAAAATATATTATGATATTGCAAAAAATATTAAATTTCCAAAAGATGATATATTATTTGTACATAAAGATGTTTATGATCATAAATTGTTACATGAACTTACTATATTTGGATATTATGTTGGAGAAGTAAATATTTTTAAAGAATTTACATTTCTTATGAATACTGGTATTTATGATCAGTATTATTTATTTAATAATTATAAATTTTATTGTCCATTTTTAAATAATACTAAAAAAACAATATGCTTAAATGATGAATTTACTAAAAAAATGAATAACGAAAATTATAGATTTCGCGCTAGCACTCCTTCTATTGTTCCTTTTAATAATGGTTATGGAATAAATATTAGATATGTAAATTATAATATTCAGTCAAATGGAACCTATGATTGGGTTAAAAATATAGTATCTATAAATAAATTTTTAACATATGATAAAGAATTTAATAAATTAGAACTTAAAGAAATTGATTATGATTACAAAGATAGACAATATGAAGGAATTGAAGATATTAAACTTATAAATAAAAATAATGATATACTATTTATAGGTAATAAATTAAAAAAAAATAATAATATTGGAATTGCTATGGGAAATTATGATATATCAAATTGTAATCTTATTTATAGTGAACTAAGTAAAGATAATGAAGATGCGTGTGAAAAAAATTGGATTTTTATACCGGAAACAGATAAAATTATTTATAAATGGTATCCATTAGAAATATATGATATATCTAATAATTATTTAATTAATAAAAAGATACAACCCATGCCTAATATATTCAAAATGGCAAGAGGATCAACTAATGGATTTTTATATAATGACGAAATTTGGTTTATAGTTCATTTTGTACATCAAGTTGATGGAGAGCCAAGATTTTATTATCATATGTTTGTGAAATTTAATAAAGATATGAGTCAAGTAACTAATAGCGCACCTTTTAAATTGACAAATGAACCAATCGAATATTGTTGTGGACTAATTATAGAAGAAGATAATGTTATAGTTAGCCATAGTATTTGGGATAGAGAATCATATATTAAAATATATGATAAAACATATATAGAAACATTTTTTATTAAATATTAAATGGATATTCCAATATATATTTTAAATCACAAAAATGAAGAGAGAAAAAAACGAATGGAAAATAGATTAAAAGGATTTAATGTTACGTTTTTAAAAAGTGTTAATATTGATCCTAATAAATATAATATTTCTAATGAAACAGCCAGAACTTGGGGTATAATGTTATCTCATGTAGAAAATATTAAACATTTTTATTATATGACTGATGCTGAATATGGTATTTTTTGTGAAGATGATGTATATATTCATAAAGATATGGCAATAAAATTACCTAAAATACTTAATGATTTTAAAAAACTAGATCTTGATATCTTATTACTATCATATTTATTATCATTTCATCCAAATAATAATGGTAATTTTATTAATAAAATCAATGATAATGAATATTATACATATAGTGATGATACATGGGGATCTCATATGTATTTACTTAATCGACCATATGCTATTTATATAATAAATAAATTCACAATTGAATGGGCAAAATATTTTAAAAATAAAGTATATGTTTCTGACTGGACTATAACAAAATTAGGAAATAGAGCATTATTATGGCCACCATTGGGTGTAGAAGAGGGAGAAGTAAACTGTAAAGATATCGGACAAATCGATTTTCATAAAAAATGTAAAGAATTTTTATATAATGATTCTTATGCCGATTTTGATGATGATAAAATAAAATGTGATTTGGTTATAGATTATAAAACTATGAATTTATTAGGAACAGGAACTTATGGTCATCCAAATGCCGGATTCTTTTGTCAATGTAGTGCTTTATTTACTTCTATTATTCAATATTATAAAGAAAATAGTAAATGGCCTAATAAAATAGACTGTAGTAAACAGTTTGAAATATATAAACCTGTTAATAAAAAAGGTCAGGATATTTTTCTGGATATATTTAAAACTAATTATCAAATAACATCAATGAATCCACATGCTTATTTTCATCCAGATTTTCATTATGGTAATTATTGGGAATTTGGTAGATCAAATTGGGAGATATTTTCCAAACCTATTGGTAGATATTTTAATCCTTCTGATAATATTCAATCTATTATAGATAAATTTATTAAAAAATATAATATAAATTTTATGAATACTTGTGCTATTTATTATAGAGGAACGGATAAATCAACAGAACAGGAACTATTATCATTTAAATATATTGAAAATAGAATTGAAGCTATAAAAAAAATAAATAGTGATATTAAGTTTTTAGTTCAATCTGATCAAGAAGAATTTATTGATAAAATAAAAGAAAAATACCCTGATATTATATTTATTGAAGAAAATATTATGGTAACAGGAAATACTGGAATTCACAATACATTTAAAGATGATGAAAATTATCAAATTCTTTTAAATTTTGTAGCTACTATGTTTATTATGAAAGATTGTAATTATATTATAACCGGAAGTGGTAATTGTTGTTTATGGTTGGCATTTTTAAGAAGTACTACTTTTGGATATGTAAATTTTTTTCAATATAAAAATGCTAGAGAGACCCCAGTTGATGTATATGAACCCGAATTAAACACTGATTATTTATCACAGTTTATGTAATATTAACTAAGTAATTATTTGAAATTAAGCATTCCAATATATTGGAACATATGCATACGATATGTCTGATTGTACGCCTCTTATATTTGAATAATCTACATCTATTTTTAGCCATCCTGAACGATTTAATTTTCCGATCTCCAATGGATTATTATTATTATTGTTTCCAAAAGGCAAACCATATATATTCGTGCCGTCGCCAGCCGCATTTATAACAAAGTCACTATCATCACTCGCATTCTCCTGGGTAATTAACTCAAATGTTTTATTATCATAACCAAACTGTATTGGAATATGACCTGCATTTTCAGAATTATTTGTCTGAACTTGATAAACTATTTTGGGTCCAGTTGGTCCAGTTGGTCCAGCTGGTCCGGTTGGTCCTGTTGGTCCGGTTGGTCCGGTTGGTCCGGTTGGTCCGGTTGGTCCGGTTGGTCCGGTTGGCCCCGTTGGTCCTAATGAGCCAAATAAAATAAAATTAATATCTAATGTATCTTGACTAATTGCGTGATTCTGTAAGTGAGTAACACTTGCTGTCGATTTTGTTACATAATTAACAGATAGATCATAACATTCAATCGCGCCGGAATCAAAATTACTTTCGCCGTCAATATTTATAATTCGATTACCACTTTGGTCTTTTGGTACTATGTTTAATACATTAAAATCAATAAAATCTGTATTAAGAAATGCTGGATTATCTATGTGTAATAGTGCTCTTGAGCCTCCGTCTTCTGGTACTTTTACTCCCTGAATAAGACGCATAAATCCACCAATATCTATACCTAGTAAATCAGTGTTTGCTAGTCTTACCGATGTTGTCCCACTATATGGTAAATATTGGTAGCGACCATTGCCGTCGCTATCTCCCTCTAAAGACGGATAAAAAACTAAATGACCACTATCTGATGGATAATTTGTAATGAGCGGACTAGCATGAGTATGATTTTGATATTCATAATGTTCGGTAGGAGTACCATCATTTCCTTGCACACCGCCAATACCTTGAATACCTTGATCACCTTGCGACCCTATTGGCCCTTGCGCTCCAGTAGCTCCAGTTGCACAACAAATAATTTGTTGTTTTATTCTATTATAATTTGCAAAGCTTGTCATTAATAATTATAAATATTAATTTATTTAATTTATAATTATAATTATTAATATTAATTAATTAAATTTAATTTATTCTAAAGTTTTTATTTTTAATAATAAACTTATTTATTTCATATAAAATTATCAAAATTTTATCATGTTTTTATTGTCCGTATATGTTGTCTTACACTATGAACTTGATAAGGAAATAAAAACATTTTATTCAATAATTGGTTTACCCATTTCTTGTAAAACTTACCCGCAATGATAAGTCACCCCAACATATGCACAAATGAAAACTTCGCCATTTGATTCTTGGCGATCATAATCATCTTTGCTTATTATATTTCCGTCTTTATCCACATACCGTATTTTATATTTTTCCTCATATACAATTTCACCATTTTCATCTAATTTGTTAGTCCATTGGATTAATCCATTAGAATCCAACATATTCACATCATTTTCTTTCAGTATTATTTGTTTAGGTTGTATGGGTGGGTTAAAGCTACAATCCATTGTTATCTTGGCTACGGTGAAGTTATGTAATATATCATCTTCCTGTTTTTGTCCATATCCTGCCAGAGAAGAAGTAGTAATATAATCACCAGATTCTAAATTACCAGTCCTATTACAAACCCACATAGCGCCTTCTCCAACGGAGTTAATATATATTCTAGTATCACCAGTTTGCTTTTTACTTACCGAAGCAAAACAACCAAATTTATCTACCCGCATTTCTGGATCTTCTCCAGAAGAAATCACACCAAAGCATGTTTTATCTTTTTCTTTCTTACATAACGAAACCAAAGGTAACGATTCATTTTGTAGTATAGCATCTCGTCCTCTAAGTAAATCATTTGATAATGAAATGTATTCATTCTTATTCGCACAAACAATTAACCCCTCGTAAGTATCCACATCTTTGTAGGTTATATCTTCCACAAAGGCTCTGTGTTGTCCTGTAAAATCAAGTGCACCCACGCTCGCGCCCGTATTTATATAGCCATGCAATGTCGTATGGTGATCCCCCCACCCACCGCTTGAGTAACCAGCACCAAAGAATCCGATATTATCATTGTACGCGCCCATATAAATATCCGGATAGGTGTGAGAAACGTAATAACGGAGTTCCCCTGTCGAAGGCTTTATGTTGCCGCCGAGAGTAAGATTACCATTAACGGTCAGCTGGCAATTAACAATAGCCTCAGCCGGATATGAGCTGTTGTTATTGGCCCCATAGATAGTAAACCGCTCGACCGGGTCATCGTTGCCCGTGGCAAAGTCACTGCAGTACATACGTATCATAAACCGATCGGTCAAATTCACTCCGCCGCTTCGACCACCTTGTATGTAGGCCCTGTGCCTGTAGATGGGTTGTCCGAACACGAGTTCTCCATCCCAATAACTAGACTGCACGTGCAATACGCCGCCGGCGTCCGTGCCGACTCTGGCATTGCCATTAACGGTCATAGTACCGCCGAGAGTAAGATTACCACTAGAGGTTATTCTCATATTCTCAGTGTTTTGGTATCTAAAAATAATATCCTTATTACTCATTAAATTTAAATCACCGTTAGAATATAGTCCGGGCAGGCTATAAGCTGACCCTAATCGTACTAGAGTTCCCGTGTCCTCGGGATCACGAACTTCTAAATTACCAACGCTATTATATTCCATATATTGAGATGTGCTATTCTTTACAGTAAGCTGCTTTGCAGTAAGCTCCTCGGCTATTATATGACATTCAAAATTTGCTGTTTTAGCTGAACCGTTATTAGTGAAAGTGACCATGTCGGCGTTCTTCAGTTTTATCACAATGCACTCGTCCAGCGACCATCGCGTCACCACCACGTTGTTCGCCACGTCGATCTCCTCCACGCCCGTGACCTTGCTGTAACCCACGATGCGTGATCTACCACCAGCAGCAGCATCAGTGTTGAACCAGATCTGAGGCCTGCCCTCGTCATCGCCTTCGGTGGCGACTAGTATTTTCACGTTCGTATTACTATTACTACCCGCCGTCAATACTCCTTCTACAATTAAATTTCCAGTCGCGTTGAGCGATCCGTCTACAGTTAAATCGCCACTATTATATCCACCTCCACCACCACCAACAAATTCAGTGCCATCATTTTTAAATATTTTACCAAAGAATTGAATGTTATTAAAGCTTGCATCATTAGCAGAAATGTCGCCCCCAAGAAATAAATTATTACCCGTGATGTCTCCATTTACGTGTAATTTAGTGGCGATGTTAGGATAAGTCACTCCAATCCCAACATCGCCACTAAAGTATGCCGACTCAGCTTGTATGTAACATTCAAATATTGCTCGTTTACTTGGCGTCGTGTTATTCAAGTAGTACCAGTAACCGACCATGTTCTCATTATTTAACCGGATCACCATGTTTGCATGAACCGGGGTGCTGTCACCCTGGATGCGTGATGAATCACCGATTTGGTAGTCGCTGCCGAACCAGATCTGAGGGTTGCCGTCGACTATCATTGTCAATTTCTGACTATCATTATTATCGGTGCCATATACTACTATATTTCCAGTGATCACTGCATTACCACTTACGTCTAATGTTTCGCTTGGATCTGCAGTTCCGATCCCAAGTTTTTCACCAACAAATAAATCTTGATTAAAAGAAACATCTTTTCCGACAAATAAATTGCCATTTAAAGAAATGTCTCCGTCTACAAATAAATCTTGATTGAAAGAAACATCTTTTCCGACATATAAATTGTCATTTAAAGAAATGTCTCCGTCTACAAATAAATCTTGATTGAATGAAACATCTTTTCCGACATATAAATTGTCATTTAAAGAAATGTCTCCGTCTACAACTAACTTACTGTTCAATGTCGTGATCCCGGTGACATCTAGCGTACTGTTCAATGTCGTGATCCCGGTGACATCTAGCGTACTGTTCAATGTCGTGATCCCGGTGACATCTAGTGTACTGTTCAATGTCGTGGACCCGGTGACATCTAGTGTACTTTTCAATGTCGTGTTACCATTTACAGTAAGCTTCTCGGCTATTATATCACATTCAAAATTTGCTGTTTTAAGTGAACCGGTTTTATTGAAAGCGACCATGTTGACGTTCGACAGTATTATCACGATGGTCTCACTGCCGCTGCTGCTGTAACCGACGATGCGTGAATGACCAGCAATAGCATTAGGAGTGTTGAACCTGATCTGAGGCCAGCCAGTCGATATAATATCATTGGCGACTAGTATTTCCACGTGCTTGTCCTGGTGGGCAGTATTAGACACCGTCAATACTCCACCTACAAATAAATTGTCATTTAAAGAAATGTCTCCGTCTACAAATAAATCTTGATTAAAAGAAACATCTCTACCTACAAATAAATTGCCATTTAAAGAAATGTCTCTGTCTACAAATAAATCTTGATTGAAAGAAACATCTTTTCCGACATATAAATTGTCATTTAAAGAAATGTCTCCATAAACGTCTAGATTTTTAACAGATATATCGGTTTCACTATTAATAATTTCAGCATTGTCGCCTTTTGGTCCGGTAGGTCCGGTAGGTCCTGTTGGTCCGGTAGGTCCTGTTGGTCCGGTTGCTCCTGTTGGTCCGGTTGCTCCTGTTGGTCCGGTTGCTCCTGTTGGTCCCGTAGGTCCTGTTGGTCCCGTAGGTCCCGTAGGTCCGGTTGCTCCTGTTGGACCAGTTGCTCCCGTAGGTCCCGTAGGTCCCGTAGGTCCCGTAGGTCCGGTTGCTCCTGTTGGACCAGTTGCTCCCGTAGCTCCTGTTGGACCAGTTGCTCCCGTAGGTCCAGTCGGTCCTGTAGGTCCTGTTGCACCAGTAGGTCCTGTTGCACCAGTAGGTCCTGTTGCACCAGTAGGTCCTGTTGGTCCGGTTCCTCCTGTTGCACCAGTAGGTCCTGTTGGTCCGGTTCCTCCTGTTGGTCCGGTTACTCCGGTTGGACCCGTAGGTCCTGTTGGTCCTGTTGCACCTGTTGGTCCTGTTGCACCTGTCGGTCCAGTTGCTCCAGTTGGTCCAGTTGCTCCCGTAGCTCCAGTTGCTCCAGTTGGTCCAGTTGCTCCAGTAGGTCCAGTAGACCCAGTTGGTCCAGTAGGTCCCGTTGGTCCTGTAGGTCCAGTTGGTCCGGTTGCTCCTGTTGGTCCAGTTGCTCCAGTTGGTCCGGTTGCTCCTGTTGGTCCAGTTGCTCCAGTTGGTCCGGTTGCTCCTGTTGGTCCAGTTGCTCCAGTTGGTCCAGTTGGTCCAGTTGCTCCAGTTGGTCCTGTTGGTCCGCTTGCTCCTGTAGGTCCTGTTGCGCCGGTAGGTCCTGTTGCGCCTGTAGGTCCTGTTGCGCCGGTTGGTCCTGTTGGTCCTGTTGGTCCTGTTGGACCAGTTGCGCCGGTAGGTCCCGTAGGTCCTGTTGCACCGGTCGGTCCTGTTGCACCGGTAGGTCCGGTTGCTCCTGTTGCTCCAGTTGGACCAGTTGCGCCAGTAGGTCCGGTTGCACCAGTAGGTCCGGTTGCTCCGGTTGCTCCTTGATCTCCAGACAAAATAAAATCTACATGTAATATTTCTGAAATAGTAATAAAATTAGCTAATTGATCAATATGCGGTCCACTTGATATATAACAAACTGATAAATCATAATATGAAATTTCATCAGAATCAAAGCTATTTTTCTGATTATCTATATTTCTATTTATATCTCCATTAGAATTTCTTGGTATTATATTTGTTACATTAAAATTAATATAGTCTTCTAATAAATTATTTGGATTATTTATATGTAATTGTGCTTTTGACCCCCCTGTTTCGGGTATTCTTATTGATTGAATAAGAGTCATAAAGCCATTAATATCGGTTCCAGATATATCAGCTCTATTTAATTGTACTAAATATGTTCTATCGGTTGATGTTGTCTGATCGATTAATGGTGCTCCCGTGGAGGTATCCGAAGGAAAAAAAATTAAATTTCCAGAATTATCAGATATATCATGGCCAGGTGATGTCATTTTTGAAACATTTTTATAACGATATGCGGCTGTAGGAATACCACTTGCGCCTGGCGTTCCTTGTAATCCTCTTGGTCCTGTAGGTCCGGTTGGTCCAGTTGGTCCAGTTGCGCCGGTTGCTCCTGTAGGTCCGGTTGCTCCTGTAGGTCCTGTTGCTCCAGTAGGTCCAGTTGCTCCTGTAGGTCCTGTTGCTCCAGTTCCTCCTGTTGGGCCGGTTGCTCCCGTAGGTCCGGTTGATCCCGTAGGTCCGGTTGCTCCGGTTGCTCCTGTTGGACCTGTTGCTCCAGTTGCACCAGTTGGTCCTGTTGCTCCGGTTGGTCCTGTTGCTCCCGTAGGTCCTGTTGCTCCAGTTGGACCGGTTGGTCCGGTTGCTCCTGTTGGTCCGGTTGCTCCTGTAGGTCCTGTTGCTCCGGTTGGTCCTGTTGCTCCTGTTGGTCCTGTTGCTCCTGTTCCTCCAGTAGGTCCCGTTGGTCCTGTTGCTCCTGTTCCTCCAGTAGGTCCGGTTGGTCCTGTTGCTCCAGTTGGTCCGGTGGCTCCAGTTGGTCCTGTTCCTCCTGTTGCTCCAGTTGGTCCTGTTGCTCCTGTTGCTCCGGTTGGTCCTGTTGCTCCTGTTCCTCCAGTAGGTCCCGTTGGTCCTGTTGCTCCTGTTCCTCCAGTAGGTCCGGTTGGTCCTGTTGGTCCAGTTGGTCCGGTGGCTCCAGTTGGTCCTGTTGGTCCTGTTGGACCAGTTGCGCCGGTAGGTCCCGTAGGTCCTGTTGCACCTGTCGGTCCTGTTGCACCTGTCGGTCCTGTTGCACCGGTAGGTCCGGTTGCTCCTGTTGCTCCAGTTGGTCCTGTTGCACCAGTTGGTCCTGTTGCACCAGTTGGTCCAGTTGGTCCAGTTGGTCCAGTTGCTCCGGTTGGTCCGGTAGGTCCGGTAGGTCCGGTTGGTCCGGTTGGTCCTGTTGCGCCGGTTGGTCCTGTTCCTCCTGTTGGTCCCGTTGGTCCAGTTGGTCCGGTTGCTCCAGTTGCTCCTGTTGGTCCCGTTGGTCCCGTTGGTCCAGTTGGTCCGGTTGCTCCTGTTGGTCCGGTTGCTCCCGTTGGTCCTGTAGGTCCTGTAGGTCCAGTTGCTCCGGTTGCTCCAGTTGGTCCGGTTGGTCCTGTTGCTCCTGTTGGTCCAGTTGCTCCGGTTGGTCCAGTTGCTCCAGTTGGTCCAGTTGCTCCAGTTGGTCCTGTTGGTCCAGTTGGTCCAGTTGGTCCTGTTGCTCCAGTTGGTCCTGTTGCTCCGGTTGGTCCAGTTGCTCCAGTTGGTCCAGTTGCTCCAGTTGCTCCTGTTGGTCCGGTTGGTCCTGTTCCTCCTGTTGGTCCCGTTGGTCCAGTTGCTCCTGTTGGTCCGGTTGGTCCGGTTGGTCCTGTTGGTCCTGTTGGTCCAGTTGGTCCGGTTGGTCCGGTTGGTCCAGTTGGTCCGGTTGCTCCTGTTGGTCCGGTTGCACCAGTAGGTCCGGTTGCACCGGTTGGTCCAAATAGAATAAAATTTACGTTTAATATATCTTGAGTATTCTCAAAATTATTTAACTTATCAATATTAACTCCTTTTGATATAAAATTAACTGATATATCATAATATGCAATTTCGGTCGATTCAAAAGTAATATGGTTTGAATCATTTAAAGTTTTTATACCATTATCGTCTCTTGGTATTATATTTCTTACATTAAAATTTATATACTGTTCTTCTAAATTTATTGGATTATCTATATGTAATTGTACCATTGAACCTGCTTCTTCTTGTATTTTTACCGATTGAATCATACGCATAAATTTTCCAATATCTGTTCCTGATATATCACTTTTGGCTAATCTTACTGATGTCGTATCTTCATATGGCGTTCCCGACGCATAAATTACCCGATCAAAAACTAAATGTCCATTTAAAGAAGGATCAGAAAAATAAGGAGGGCTTATTGAATTCAAAGAAACATTTTTATAACGATATTCCATTGTAGATCCAAAACTGTTAGAGCCAATTTCTGTACCATCATCTTTAAATATTTTACCAGATAATTGAATATTATTAAAACTTGCATCATTAGCAGAAATATCACCGTTTACTGTTAGATTGCCACTTAAAGAAATGTCTCCACCTACAAATAAATTGCGATTTAAAGAAATGTCTCCGTCTACAAATAAATCGCCATTGAAAGAAACATCTTTTCCGACAAATAAATTGTCATTTAAAGAAATGTCTCCGTCTACAAATAAATCGCCATTAAAAGAAACATCTTTTCCGACAAATAAATTGCGATTTAAAGAAATGTCTCCATCTACAAATAAATCTTGATTAAAAGAAACATCTTTTCCGACATATAAATTGTCATTTAAAGAAATGTCACCGTCTATTGCTAAATTACCACTATCATCAACAATTCTAAAATTTTCAATACCAGTAAGTCCAATATATTTAAGAAATGTAAGATGTGGCAGCAATGATGAGCTAATAAGGTTAGTGACCTGATCACGATCATAAAAAGTAATAATTCCTGTATGAACATCAAAAATCCAATTACCTTCAGTAGGAGATATTTCTCGCGTTGTAGGCCCTCTGCTGGAGGCGCCTTGAAATAACCTATATCCAAATGGTTTTGAATTACCATCTGCATTTGTTGTATTTTGAAAAGAATTTTCCAAAAAATTTCCCTCCTTACCATTTCTAACAACCAATTTATGATATGCATCCTCTATCACGCTATCATCGTCTTTTCTCATATTTTCTATTTGTAACTTTGTAGCTTTTAATACTACTCCTGTTTTGTCTACTTGTATATCACCTCCGCCACTTCGAAACTTTTCATAGGGAGTAATGCCAATATTTCCAATTGGAAAGTCATCATATTCAAGACCGCAGTCTGATAAAAGATCATCAATCGTTTGTCGATCAATATTGATATCGTTATCATAGGGATCAAACACCGGCGACCCTGGTATACTTTGAATATTTACACTATTTGCTTGAATAAATTGTTTTTTTTCTTTTTCAGAATAATATAGTATTGATTCTCCTCTACTTGTATAACCAAGTGCCGTTTTAAACAATAAATCTATTTTTTCTCGATCCTCTAGTTCTGCATAATCCGGCATCCTTATAGTGTCAAAATATAATATTAGTAAAGACTAACGCTATTTTTTAATCCTAAATAAAGATATATTTTATTTCCTGTATCACTAGCTAAAGCTAAACACAAATTGTTATGTGAACTATGAGTATATCTAGCACCATAATCTGAATATGTTGGCTGATTTAAGGTTCCCGGGACTGTATTAGATAATATAGCTTTAAGATTGTAATCAGCTGTTTGGTTATACCAGAGATTATTAGTATTTAAATCTAACAATAAATTACCTACTCTATGAGCATACTGTGATTGACCTAAATATCGATTATCTTTTTGGCTCACTAAACACAATACGTCAATATTATCGATATTTAAATCCCCATTACTATCAAAATAGTTATTATTATTAATACTTTTGATCTTATTTATAATGGCTGAAGAAAATCCCAAATTAGATAATTCAGTTTCAATATTTAAAAATGGCGTTCCTACATCATTTTCAAACGTACTAAATTCAAAAATTATCCATTTAAACCCGTTTGTATCATCCCGAGCTCCACTTATATCATAAGCGTTTAAACTTGCATCATAGAAAGATGTAACTGAGGAGGGCCAATCGTAATTACTAATGGTAGGATATGTAACAGATGCATTTGTTCTAAATCCACCCTGTAAATATAATAATGTCCAATTCTCTATTATTGTCGCGTGAGTTGTTGTATCAGTATATTCGTTAAGAGGAATAATATTAAAATCATTAGTAGATAAATCTAGTATATTTTTAAATTCATAAATTGAATCTGAATATGTGGTATTAAATAATCTATCAATGGCACTTGTTCCAATGCCACTATAACTATTTTTATCAAAAAAGTGATTAACCGTTAATGTTATAGAAACATCTATTCCCGTTGTTTGGCTGTCAGTCGAATACAATGAATAAACTCTTTCTGTTATATCTAAATTAGTAGTATAGGGACTGGATATACCAACGCCAATTGGTTCGTTATAATATACACTAGTAGAATTCGTTATATTATCATAAGTTCCCCTGGAATTTATATCTGTTCTAGTTAATATAAAATTGTTAGTTTGGGTTTTACTTGTTTTACTGATATTTTCAATAGAAGCAATTTTTCTGTCTCCAGGAATATATTGATACTGCGAATTAATATTTTGGTATTCTCTTGTAAAGTTAATATCCATAGTTTTAACACTTGGAATACCCATCGTATAAATTACATCAATAACTGTTACTGTTGTTGATGATGCAGTTTGATCAATCGAAGGAGGTATCGGCAAGTTATCAATATAAATAGATAAGCTTTCTGAGTCATTCGGTGTGTCATCTACGTCAGAATCTCTAATATATATATATTCGATTGTGTATGGATTAGATGATGCAGCACCAATATTACTTAATATATCAGTGATGTCATTAAATTGTAAAGTTCCTTTAATTCGGAAACCCTTATTATTAGTATTGTTATCATAAATATCATTTTGTGATGGATCACCAAAATAATTAAAACTATTACCATTACTATTACTTCTTGTAGAAGTTTCGGCATCTTGATTAGTAACAGTATCAAATCCAGGAAATGATATAGTTTGTCGTAAAACTGTATTAACATAACATTCAAGTTGGACTAAATTAGTTGAATTATCAACCCATTTACCATATCCACTAGTTTCTAATTGTTGTGTAATAGAAAATGGTTTTGTAATTTGAATTGGTTGTTGGTCTGAAGTATTGGTTAAACCGAGTGCTGTATTATTATAAGAATTTATGTAACATACATTACTATCATTTAAATCAGCCGGACTAGATGGAGTTGTAACATTTATCATATTCGCGGCCCCAGGCAAATTTATATTTATACTAGTATTATCATCATCGGGTAGTAAAGTAAAACTTGAATCATTTATTGCTGAAAATGCAGAAAATTGGTCTATTAGCTGATTTTGTGCTTTTGCCTGATGATTATATTTTGTTCCGGCTCTTAAGCTAGCCGGCTCTGTAAGAGTAATTGTAAAATCATTGTTGGCATCAACCTCTGGATTATGTTTTGTATAGCTTTGTAGAGAAGTATCTAATATATTTTTACTAGCAAGTGTTTCGAATTCATTGTATGATATGTCAACTTGCGAAATTATAGCTGTAGAAGTTGCATTTCCTGCTTCTGCTTGATCAACATTATATGTTAACTCTAGTTGTAATTGCGTAGTTACATTATCTGAAACAAAAGTAGGTTGAGACGGGGGGGATGCACTAGGAAATTGTAAATTACTAAAAATTAATGCTCTTGTATCAATATCAGGAAGATCTTCTGCTAAATTTTCTCCATAAACTCTAACATCAAATTTATCAGTTTTTTGTAAAATGCTGGAAGCATCAGTACTTGGGACATCGCCAGTTGGTGTTTTATTTATTGTATAAGTTTTAAAAATGTCTGTATTATAATTTTCATTGTTTCCAATAGATAAATTTGATAAATTTATCCATGAAGCATTCGCTGATGCATTTAAATCAATATTTCCTGAAATCTCAAGAATAATTTGATTTATAAAAGGTAGCGATTGATTTTTCCTTTCATTACGGTTTGATAATAATGCATTTGTAGTTGTCGCTGTAACATTTGGTAAAATATCATCAAAATTCCAACTAATGTCTATAGTAGATGTAGTAGTAATTGGATTTCCTTGTCTATTAAATTTATTAGGTTGTTGAGTTAATACATCAAAAAATGTTTGATTTGAATTATTTACATAATTAGAGCCAATTTCTGTACCATCATCTTTAAATATTTTACCAGATAATTGAATATTATTAAAACTTGCATCATTAGCGGAAATGTCTCCATGAATTGTTAAATTGTTAACCGAGATATCAGTATCTTTATTAATAATAGCATTGTCGCCTTTTGGTCCGACTATTCCCATTTGTCCGCGATTGCCGATTTGGCCGCGATCGCCTTTTTGTCCTATTGGTCCTATTAGTCCGATATCGCCTTTTGGTCCTTTTGGTCCTGTAGCACAACAAATAACTTGTTGTCTTATTTTATTAAGATTTGAGTAACTAGTCATTAATAGTTATAAATAATATTATTTGTAATATTATTTGTAAAATTATGAATTTTCTAAAGTTGTTATTCTTTGTTTTAATGTTTCTATTTCTTGTTGAGAATGTTTAAACCCTGCGAATAATAATTGAAAAAGGCTATTTTTATCAACAACTTGTAAATCTGATATAGCTATTGGGGTGGTTGTATCATCCGGTAAAATAAATTTTCCTTCAGCTGTATAATTTCCTGGAGCTGTTTTAACTACTTCTGGCATAATTCCATTAACTTGTTGAGCTACAAAACCAAAATTCTGACGTGATCTATTTCCATCTACATAATCATATGAGTTAATACTAATATCTTTAATCAATGCATAAGCATTTTCATAAGATGCTTCTTGAATGTTTGTTTTTATTCTTTCATCTGATGGGTGATGGCTCATGAGTGCGGTTATTGTGGAGAGAGTCATCGTACCTGTAGTGATGTCCACATCTAAATGGTTATCGTCACCGACAATATTAAGCGGTACCGCTATACCGTCCATATTATAAGAATAAATATAACTAGCTGTTATATTTACCCCGGCAGTTATATTAAAGGAATTATCTCTAGTTAGTACTAAATGATTTTTAGCTTCTTCAATTGTCTGCCGAACGTATCGCTTCTCAATAATTGGAGCATATAATCCTGCTTTTAATTCATCATTATTAATACCGCTTATTCTATTATCTCTAGTAATACCCTCAACTCCTAATTCAATTCTCTTAACCGGAATATTAAAAAACATATCATCTGCCATATTTATCTAAATTATATAAATATTATTTTTATTAAAATTACTCATAATTGCAATTTACAGTCATTTGAACTAATCCTATATTACCTGTTATATCATTTGAATACACAAATACCCCTATAAAATCACCTCTTCTAAATGTAAGACTGTTATTTGATAATTGACTATATCCTGATGTAAAAGATTGCACAGAATATGTATTACTTATACTTTGATCTGGTGACAACTGTAAAGTATTTTTAAATTTCGACTGTGTGGATAAGGGAAACTGTACTATACCAACACAAAAAGATATATCAGTAGCATCGAATGAAGATAATTGAGAAAAATCTACAGAAAAAGAATTAATATTTCCGTCATGTTTAGCTACGTAAAAATAAAACCTATTTGACCTAGTATTTAACATTCTATTACCTGCTTGCTCTTGAGGATATTTAGGAAAAAGAGGATTCAAAAATAATAATCCATTCGGTTGCAGAAAATAACAGTTTTTAATACCAGGCAACGATGGGTCAGTGGGTGAATATTTAGAAGCATCAGTATCAGATTTAAATGTATAATTATCATTCATATTAACAAAACTTTGAAATGTTAAAGATTCAGATCCCATAGCTGGTCCTATAGGTCCGGTTGGCCCGGTTGCACCTGTTGGTCCGGTTGGCCCGGTTGCTCCTGTAGGTCCAGTAGGTCCGGTTGGTCCAGTTGGTCCGGTTGCACCTGTTGCACCTGTTGGTCCGGTTGCTCCTGTAGGTCCGGTTGCTCCTGTAGGTCCAGTTGGTCCGGTTGCACCTGTTGGTCCGGTTGCTCCTGTAGGTCCGGTTGCTCCTGTAGGTCCAGTTGGTCCTGTTGCACCGGTTGGTCCGGTTGGTCCGGTTGGTCCTGTTGGTCCGGTTGGTCCGGTTGGTCCGGTTGGTCCGGTTGGTCCGGTTGGTCCTATCGGTCCTGGTGGATTACACGGATTATTGAATTCGCATGCAAACATATATATTTAATTAAGATATATTATAACATTATAAATCATATAAAATTTCTAATTCTAAAGAAAATGAAAAATCTCCATTATTTAAGTCAACAATTCTGCCAAATTCATCTAATAATTTAACATGTAATCTATTAATATTAGATGGGCCAAAATAAATTCTTGGATTACTCTCAAAACAACATTCATTACATGGACCATTTAATTTTCCTAAAATATGACTATTAAGTAATGCTTCGTCTTGCATAGGTGATATAAGTGATCTCGTATGATTATTTTGAAAATCATTTATGGATAATAAAAAATAACGATTACCTATTGGATCATACATTGATTCAGCGCATAAATAAGAATTTGATGGCTTATTATTCTGAATAGTGTAACAAAAAGAAATGTCACTAGATTCAAACACTTGTCCACTAGGATCACAACAATTATAGGTTGGTTCAAGATATTGTTGTCCATTATTTTTTACTTCAGTTAGTCTAGCTCTTCTAGGTTTTATATTACTTAAATTTTTTAATTCTTTTCTAGATAATGATTTTGTAGTTCCGGATGTTAAGAAATTACCAATTACTGGGTTTGTAGTAGCATTCTTTGGACTTCTATAAACATATTTACCTCTAAAGCCCAATAACCATCCTAAAGTCATTTGATCTTCGTAAAATGAATTAGGTTTTTGGCTAAAAATTTCATCATTTTTGCAAAAATCTTCAGCAGTAACTCCACTACAATCAATTGTACCTTTGCAGGGTTCAACATAATCAAAACAAAAAGTAATATCTTTAATATAATGAATATTAGATTGATGAATTTTCCATTCAATTACAAAACTTATTTTTCCATTATTTGAATTATACTCTGTATAAATATTAATTAAATTGGATAATGGTATAGTTATTGGTATAGTTGTTGTTTCTAAAAATTTATTAAGTGCTTTATTAATTTCATTTGTAATATCACTGGCATTATAACTTCCAGATGGAATAAATATTCTGGTATCATATATTGTATTATTATTATTGGTAACAATTTTTATATTAAAATTATTTGAACCAGTTTTGTGATTTACTGTGTATATAAAGTTCGGCAAGTTAACTTTAACTAATTTCATACTAGTAACGCTATTAGGTATGCCAGGAATTGTTAAAAAAAAATCGGTAGATGGTGTAATATAATAATCATCTCTAAATCTAGAATTAATATTAACAATTTGATTATATGATATGCGTCGTAATGGATTTATACATCCTTCTGTAAGATTTGTAGGAAAAGTTGTCATTGGTGGACTATTTTTATGATAAATAATATTTTCCATTAATATAATAAACAATAATATATTAATTTTTAAAAAAAATAATTAATATATGAAAGAAATAATTCATAAAGGACAATGGGTATTAGTAGATGCATATTATTATAAATTTTGGATATCTTTAAAAGAATTTAATAAATATAAATTTAAATATTAATAATTTTCATTATTAGCCCTAGAAAATCGTTGAGTTCTAACAATTGGAGGCGGAACAGGACGTCCAAAAGGCTCTTGAGGCTGCGAAGCTTGGCGTTCTGGAAATGTAAATGAAACATTTCCGTCAGGATTACTTCGTTGCGATGACGCTACACGTGCTACAGAACGATAAACAGCTTCTGTTGTATCCGAACTTTCATTATAGTTAATAGCTTGGCTTGGATCAATACCTATATTACCCGCTTCAAGAATCGCATCTTGATTTGCACCAAGGTAAATTACTTCAATATTATACTTTTCTTTAGCACTTTGAACCATTTTTTTTAAGTGATCGCGTTTATAATATTTACTAGAATTTTCATAACCATCAGTTGCAAGATAAATTAAACATGTATTATATGAATTAGGATCTAGTAATTTTTTTTCCATAAAATAATTTAGACTATTTCCTAAAGCATCTAGAAGTGATGTTTGACCTCTTGGTACAAAGTCTTTGATTTCAAATTCATTAATTTCATTTAATGGTTTAGATCGCCAATGGAGCTTTTCTTCATGATCAAATAATTTAATAGATACACGTATATCATCAGTAATTAAACTATTTTTTTTTAATTCTGATAGCATAGAATTAATTCCTCCAACTGTATCAGCTTCTTTACCGGCCATTGATCCTGAACGATCAAGTATACCAATAACTTCTTGGATGTTGTTTGTAGAGACCATTGAATGATTAATAATAATAATATATTTTTAAATCAATTTTTTTAAAAAAATTGATAAATATAATAATATATTATAATATTTGAAGTATGACAGAAAAGGTTTGGACGGAATTCAAAGGACCAGGTAGTGCATATCGAGTTATTAAACTATATGAAAAAGAAGAATTAGATGAATCGGGTGAAAAACCTGTTTGTGTCAAGCCTGATCCAAAAGAAAAAAAGGTAAAATCCATCAATTGATTTTAAATATATTATGAATTGATTCTATTATAAAATTAAATTCATAATCAGATTTTTTACAATGACCTAATTTTTTTTCAATAAACCATTTTGTAGGAATTATATTTTTTGATTTTAATTTATCAAAAGATTTTTTTTGGAATTCAATATTATATATTGCATCTTCGTCGCCCGAAAATAAATATATTGGTATTTTTTGTATATTAGTAATATCTATAATATTATGCATAAAAATAGTATGTATACCAATTATACCGCCAATTTTTTTACAATATTTGAGTCCTATATTTAAAGCCAATGTTCCACCCTGTGAAATTCCAGCTACAATAATTTTATTAGAATCTACTATTTTTCTCTCTTTGTCAATAATTTTATTTATTCTTTTTGTTTGTTCATTAAAATCATGTATATTAATATTATCATGTAAAAATAATCCATCATATCTTGTATAATAATCATACCATGAACTAATATCTTTTTCTTGTGGTTCTGACCAAGATATATTTCGAATAGGAGCATTGGGTAATATTATTTTTATATTTTGGTTATTTTTTTGAATATAATTAACTAAATCTAGTAAATCATTATTAGTTTGATACATTCCATGTAAAATAATTATAGTATATAAATGTTTTTTAATTGAATTTATAATCATATAATTACTATAGTTTATAATCATATAATTACTATAGTTTTAAATTTAAATAATAAAATTGAAAAATATTATTAATAGTTAACATTTAATATATGATGTCTTGGATTCATGATATATTAATTAAAGTATTTGGTTATTTTGGACGATATCGAATTATAAATGATAGAATTGATGAAGAACCATATTTAGAACGTTATTATTTATTTTTAAAAGAGAGAAATAACTTTCCGTTTAATATATTTTTGCATAGATTTTTAAAATCTGACCCGGATGATTTGCATGATCATCCATGGTCATTTAGAACAATTATTTTAAAAGGAGGATATTGGGAATATACAAAAAATGGTAAATTTTGGCGAGGTCCATTTTCATATAGATATAATCCTGCTCATGCATTTCATCGTGTAGAATTAGACAAATATATTCCATATTGTTGGACATTATTTATTCCAGGTAAAAAGGTAAAAGATTGGGGATTTGAAACTAATAATGGCTGGGTTCAACATGAACAATATCTTACAGATAAAAAAAATGATGTCTAACCTAATTGTTTATTATATCTGTGATATTGTTGATTAAGATATAAAATTCTTTCTTCAATTTTTTGCATTAAAATTTGTGGGTATGGGGTGCCGTATTGAATTGGAAATTTATCATAAATTTCCATTTGTCTTAAAATTTGATAAACTGTGACATGTTCATCGTATTGTAAAAATAAATCGACAAGTTCTTTTGGAGGTACTGCTACGCATATTTTATTATGTATAAGATCTTGTACATCTTTATGAATTTTTAAATTTTCCTCATCTAATGCTTTTATTATATCTAAATGTATTGTACTCTCTCTTCTCATAGGAAGTGTACTATTTTCACTTTCCGTTTCAGGATTATGAATATTTAAATAGATAGATCTTAGTGCGAGTTTAGATACAGGGAGATCATTGAATGACAGCGTACTAGGTATTTGATTAGTATGTAATTTTAAAATTTTATCCCAAATAATTTGTTCTCTCTTCAAATAAAAAAATATTGGATAATAAAATTCTTTAAGTTTAAATTCTATTTTATTTATTTTTTCTGTTAATTCGTGTTTTCTACGCGTCATAATAAATTCCCATATATATCTAGTTATAAAGCCAATTCCAGCAAAAACTGAAGAAAATATATATATATAATAGTCTTCCATTATATATTAATAAAATATTATATATATATTTATATATATAATATGGCAGGTGGAGTTTTTGGAAAACCATTCGCATTTAATATAAAATGTATTATCTTTTCTATGTTAATAATGAGTATTTTTTTATATAAACCTAATTTTACTAATAATTATGCTCTATATGGTTCGCTTTTTATAATTTTTGTTATTTCATATGTTGCAATGGCTTGGTACGATTATTTTTTTGATTGTAGAATATTACCATTGCGTAAGGGAGAAAAAAGCTGGCAAAAATATATTAAACCGAAAGCACATGAAAAAGAAAAACAAAATGAATGGATATGCGAAAAAGATGTTAATTTTAAAAAAATTTTAATTTATATTAGTCATATAATTTTTATAGTTCCTTTAATTGCCTATATCGCATTATACAAAAAACAAGTAAATCCGTTAGTATATCCGATATTAGGAGTATTAGCTGTTTTTACGTTAGGCTATCATGGTATGTACTTATTATTATCATCGCATATTTAATAATATGAAATATCTATATTAGAAAATATAGATGATTCGAATTTTATTATCCTGATAGTTTATAATTTTTTATAATTTTTTACAATTTTTTACTATCTATTTTTTTATGCAATGATGTAACAAATTTATCAATGTATTTTTTATTAACTTCGTCTTCTAAATTATCATATATTTCTTCAACAGAAGGTTCGCGTTTATTTTCTTGTTTATAATTTTGAACAAATTTATCAATTTCTAAATTATTCATGACACTTGTTCGTTTTTCTTTTATAGATTTTGCAGCGATTACATCTTCGTCATTATTATAATCATGTTTATACATAGTCTCTCTTACTGAAGTTAAAGCGTTACAAATTTCAGGACGCAAAAACTTATCTCGTTTAAATGTTTTATTGAATTCTTTAATAACATCTAATCTAATTTCTGGACTAGTTTCAATTAAAAGATCATATTGTTCTTTCGTTTTTTTAAGATAGGCTGCAACATTTTCTCTCTCTCGAGGATTTTTAGCTAATTCTATTCTTATATTTCTATATAATTTATCCCACGATATAGCACTAAGTCGATGACCTTCAGATAATTCATTTACTTTTAAAAATTGTGATATGGTTGTTATAAACCCTGCAGCAATATTAAATGCTCCAACTGCCATTGTATAATAAAATTGATAATCTTCATCTATTCTATCTTGTGCAAAATTGGCTACGCCAGTTAATGTTGAAATAAATATAACAGGAATCGTAAACCATACATGTTTTTTATAATATGATCTATGACATGTTGAATGTAAATAACGATACGACATTGCTTTATCACACCAATCTACA
>Ga0302136_1000241_pt1 | contig 27876 bp, 23 predicted proteins | sample CBN3_20m_MG_FD_203116 | JGI IMG/M metagenome (GOLD analysis project Ga0302136, IMG submission 203116) | Marine microbial communities from Western Arctic Ocean, Canada - CBN3_20m | ecosystem: Environmental > Aquatic > Marine > Oceanic | place: Canada: Western Arctic Ocean | collected 2017-09-15
GCCTGCAGAACTTCGGTATCGAAGGTCCGCACGGTCCGCATGCTTCACCTTTTGAGTGCAGGTTATTGGCTTCATCGCAAGCCAGCAGACTTGAGTGATTCCAAGAGCACCTTGCCAAGTTCAGACGGGTCCATTGCACATGCAATGCCAGCCGCTCTGAATGCTTCGAATTTCTCTTCTGCCGTACCCTTTCCACCGGAGATGATTGCGCCAGCGTGGCCCATTCGCTTTCCGGGTGGTGCGGTTGCTCCAGCCACGAAACCAACGATTGGTTTTGTGACATTGGTAGCAGCCCATGCAGCAGCTTCTTGCTCAGCGTTTCCTCCAATTTCGCCAATCATGATGATTGCCTCGGTGTGAGGGTCCTTTTGGAACGCAGCGAGGCATTCGATGAATCCAGTTCCATTGACCGGATCGCCGCCAATACCAATGCAGGTGGATTGTCCTTCATCGATGCTCATGGTTTGAGCAACAGCTTCGTAGGTTAAGGTACCCGACTTCGAAACGATACCAATGCGTCCCTTGGCGTGGATATGTCCCGGCATGATGCCAATTTTTGCTCCACCTGTGTCACCCGGAGTGATGATTCCAGGGCAGTTTGGTCCAATAAGACGGACACCTGGGCGGTTGTTGACGTAGGCAACTGCCTTGACCATGTCGAGGGTTGGGATACCTTCAGTGATGCATACGATGACACCTTCGCCTTTGATTGAATCAAATGCGTCAGCGGCTTCCATGATTGCTTCAGCAGCAAACGGTGGTGGCACGTAAATGACGGTAGCATCGGCATCCGTTGCTGTGATCGCTTCGGTCATGCTGTGCCACACAGGGAAGTCCATGCCTTGCAAATCAACCGTTTGACCGCCCTTTCCTGGTGTGCAGCCGCCGACGATGTTGGTGCCGTATTCAACCATTTTATCAGCATGGAACATGCCTTGCTTTCCAGTGATGCCCTGAACGAGCACCTTTGCGTCTTCTTCAATCCAAATCGCCATTACTGTTCACCTCCAATAAGTGCTACAATCTTTTGAGCACCTTCTGCTAAATCGTCAGCAGCATGGATGTTAAGGGTCGAAGCAGCAAGGATTGCCTTGCCTTCATCGACGTTTGTTCCTGCCAATCGGACCACGAGCGGAACTTGAAGCGACAAAGCCTCAGTTGCAGCGATCACGCCTCGTGCAATGATATCACAGCGCATGATTCCACCAAAGATATTGACAAGGATACCCTTGACGTTTGGATCTTCTAGGATGATTGAGAACGCTGTTTTAACTTGTTCTTCATCTGCGCCGCCGCCCACATCGAGGAAGTTCGCAGGTTCGCCACCGTAGAGTTTGATGACGTCCATGGTCGCCATTGCCAAACCGGCTCCGTTGACTAAGCAGCCGATGTTTCCATCGAGTTTGACATAAGATAAACCGGTTTCTTTTGCACGGATTTCGGTGTCTTCTTCTTCTGAGAGGTCCCGAAGGTCATCCCAGTTCTTGTGACGGAATTCAGCATTCTCATCAAAGGACACCTTCGCGTCCAAAGCGACGATTTCATCGGCACCAGTTCGCACCAGTGGGTTGATTTCAACCATAGCACAATCTTCGTTGCAGAACATTGTGTACATGGAGGACAGCATCTTTCCAAACGACTTCAGAGCAGCGCCGCTCAAGCCAAGCGCCATGCCGAGGTCTCGCTTCTGGAAACCAAGAAGGCCACTGTTTGCATCAACGATCACTTTGTGAATCAGTTCTGGTGTGTGTTCAGCCACTTCCTCGATGTCCATTCCACCTTCAGTGGAGGCCATGATGAGAACGGATTTGTTGTCGCGGTCTACGAGCAAAGCGAGGTAGTATTCGTGGGCGATGTCACAGCCCGCCTCAATGTAGAGGTTTTTGACAATTTTCCCTTCATCTCCGGTTTGAATCGTGACCAGAAGGTTGCCGAGGATGTTGCTGGAATATGTGTTGACTTCCTCCCTCGAGAAGGCAATCTTCACGCCGCCTTCCATCACAACATCTCGTGTTGCGGGGTTCATGACGGTGCCTTTTCCTCGACCCCCAGCGTGAATCTGAGATTTCACAGCGACGACCTTGCTGCCGAGTTTATCATACGCACTGAGTGCTTGTTCAACAGTGGTGCAGTGGACGCCTTCAAGCACGGTAACACCCGCAGCTCGTAGCAACATTTTTCCTTGGTATTCATGGATGTTCATGGGTCTCTCCAATCCTCCCACTGAAAGACCGTCTTTGAACACTTTGTTTACCTCGTTAGAGGTTTTGAAGCAAAGCGAGGGGTCTGTTGCATGAACATAAAGAGATTTATTGATAGGTAGGCATTGGTTGGCGGTGCCATGCAAGTTGTGGTCCTCGCAGGCGGAATCGGCTCTCGGCTCCGGCCATGGACTGCTGGCATACCCAAACCTCTGTTGCCTATGCTGGACCTGACATTGTTGGAACGCGTGGTTGAAGCGGTCCCTGTCGGCATGGTTGACGAAGTGATTGTTGCTGGTGGCTACAAAGTTGATTTGATCGAATCTTACTTCCGTTCAAAGGACGTCGATTTTGATGTTCGAATCGTTCCAGAAGACGAACCTCTCGGAACCGGTGGTGCGCTTGGAAATTGTCGAGATGTTGTCAGCGGAACCTTTGCGTGCTTCAACGGCGACATTGTCTCCTCATTGAGCATTGAACCGATGCTCGACTTGCACCGTAAAAACGGCGGGGTTGGAACCTTAGCCCTCTGGGAAGTCGAAGACCCCACAAGGTTCGGAATTGTCGGTGTGAATGAGGATCAGCGGATCACTCGATTCAAAGAGAAACCAAAGCCTGAGGAAGTCTTTTCGAACTTGATCAACGCAGGTTCCTATATTTTCCAAGATGACATCTTTGATTGGATGCCAAAAGGGCGGCATTCTATAGAGCGGGACGTATTTCCCAAGTTGGCTGAAGAGAACCTCCTCAATGGAACGGAATTCGAAGGTTACTTCATCGATGCTGGAACCCCGGATGCTTGGATGGATGGCGTTTTACGCTGCATCGAAGAAAAGCGCTTCTCAACCGGCGCTGTTGTCGATGGCAGTTGGCATGCCAAACCAAAGGCATTCGATACTGCACACGTGCAGGGCTGTATGATCGAAGCTGATGTGACGTTGCAAGGCTGTCACATCGAGCGTTCTACGCTGCTTTCAGGCGTTGCTGTAGGCTTCAAATCTCATCTGCGAAACTGCCTCGTTGGACGTGGAGCCTCTGTCGGTTCAAACGTCTCAATGGAAGGGGTTGTTGTCGACCATGGCAGCACGGTGCCGGACGGTACCTCCCAAGTTGGCGGTCAGTGGCCGAAAACCGAACCATCTGCTTAGACAGAACGGAAGATGTCAAATGGTGCTCGCCGCTGGGCGATGTATGACCAAACCACTGATTGTTGTCAATTTTAAGACATACGTAACAGCGAGTGGTTCCTCAGCAGAAACCCTCGCAGTGGCCATGGAAAAGCACAGCAACGGTCCTGCTCGGATGGTTGCAGTCGTCTCAGCTTTTGATTTACAAGCAGTACGTAAGGCGGCTCCATCGCTTGAAGTCTGGTGCCAGCACCTCGACCCCGTTGGCCAAGGAGGGTTCACCGGGTGGATGGAGCCAGGTACGGCGATTCATCGCGGCGCCCAAGGTACCATCATCAATCACGCAGAACACAAAGTCGAGATGGAGCATGTTGAAACATTGATGGGCATGCTTCCTGAAGGATTCCCAATTTGCGGTTGTGCTGCAAACCTCGATGAAGCGAAGAGTCTCGCAGCCCTTGGTCCAACCTTCATTGCAGTCGAGCCTCCCCAGTTGATCGGTGGTGACGTATCCGTTACCAGTGCCGATCCTTCAATCGTCAGCGACACCGTTGACCTGGTAAAAGCCACCAACCCCAATGTGCGCGTTCTTTGCGGTGCGGGTGTCAAGAACGGGCAAGATGTTGCAACAGCGATTCAACTTGGAGCTGAGGGTGTTCTTTTGGCTAGCGGTGTCACCAAAGCCAGCGATGTTGCAACCGTACTCGCTGACCTTGTGTCACGCCTTCACTGAGCTTCAAGCGCTAGAGCATTGATACGTTCACGCTTTTTTTCCTCAAGGGTGCTTTCTTCCAAGCATGTTGGCTTCATTCTGCAAGTTGTGCACGTCGATTCATTTGCTGCAAGTGGGAGACTCAAGGGTGCATAGCGTACCGCATTGGCACATGCCTCCATGGCGGCAACATCAGATTCAATCAGGGTTCGAGCAACAGCCACTTCTTCGATGCTAACGCTCAATGGATGGACTCGCCAAGCTCCTTTGCGCCAACCTATGGTTTGAATGTGAAACTGGTCCGCAACGCTGGGCAAACCATCCCGATTCATTGACCACAGCACCATAGCATATGCCTCAAGCCGTTCAGAATGATTCATTTTTCGTGCTTGCATGTCAAGTCGTACAAGGTGCCACTTTTTCTGTATTCGAAACACGATGTCAGGTGAAGCAAACAGATCGAAGCCTCCTACGCGTTCAGATTCTAAACGGTTGAGAACGGACCATTGCGTGTGCTTTCCTTGCGTCAAACCGACAAAGACATCACTTCTCCAAAGCAACTGCATTCGATGGTTTGCAAAAAGCAACAGTGCTTCGAACCTTGGATGTTCGATTGTTCGACGATGATCCCCTAAGACCTCTTTGAGGCGCTGGCGTAATGCTATACGGGCGACGGATTGAGTCCATTCAACACCTGAACGAAGGGCTTCCAGTTGTTCGACCACGGTTGCTTTGAGTGATCGTAACATCAAATCCCATGTTGAGGTCAGGGTGGTTTTACCACCAAAGTACACCTCATTGCGAAGGCCATAGGTCATTGCCCAAGCAGTTGGACATTTGAAAAATAAGTCTTGTTGAGTGCGGCTCCAACTCGGGCAATAGCGATGCATAAACGATGAAAGAAGCGTCTATGGTTGTCAAACCTACGGTCAAAACAAGCCGAGGTCCATTGCGGTCATGGTCGCATCGATGGTGACCCAAATGGCGATTGGAAGCAAACACCACCCGATGAATTGGGCAAACACTTCTGCGCCAAACTCTCCAAACACACGGGAAATCGATCCACCCCAAGAGGCGATGAAACGGATGAACAGCACCACGATCCCTGCGAACAAGGCGATCCAAATCATGTAGAACAGGCCGAAACCAAGGCCCAAGGCACCGCTTAGCATCGTTGCACCCACTCCTTGTGGGAACAGTGCTGGGAAGGAAAGCCAGCCGAACCAGCCCAGCCAGACGCCAAGCAAGACATCCCGCTGCATGTCTTCGAGTTCCCTCCAATCACGGAAAGCCTTGGGGAACACTCGATGGAGGAACTTACCTGCAACTTGTGCTTCGATTGGCGCACCCTTCTTGGCGGTGACGACACACATTTCAATCATCCAAAGGAGCATGGCGATATCGATCCAGAACAGCATCGTGCTATCGATGGGTGCTAAGGTTGCCAGAAGGGCTGGTAGGTTGACCAAGAGGACACCCACACCGCCGGCAACAGCAATTGAGGCCCAAAGGGTGCCTGGAGGAAGCGGAGTCTCAGGTTCAACCCAACCTTCACGAGGCAGAGCCATGAACAGCAAAAACAACCCAGGTCCAAACAAGAGTCCGAAGTACTGAGTGAAGGATTGTCCACCGCCAACGGACACACTGTCGATGGCGTTGTCGATGTGTTCTCGAGGGGCATATGGCCCTTCAGCATGGGTGACTCGCATGCTCGGATCAATCACGAGCACAGCATCGGCTACACCTGTTGGCAGACTGTTGGCGAAATACCCGTCAGAATCAAGCAAAATCGGCCATGACACGTTTAGATTATTGATCAAGGATTGAACATCTGCTTGATTGGCTTCCATGCCCGCAATCACCTGAATAACTGCGATTTCATCTGCCCTTGTGTCAAGAGTTTTGTTCAATTCCAAGGCTTGTTGGAACGCATTTTCAGAACCGGGAAGCGTCACTGCTACGACAATGGCTTTGTTCCCATCGAGGTAATCAGAGATGTACACAGGATTGAGCATCTCATCGTACAATTCCCCATCATACGCTCTTGCGTTTTCACCTATGCTCGCATCAGAGCCAAGGTTGGCTTGACCCCATGCAGTAGGAATGACGAAGATTGCAAGCAGAACAAGTGCTCCAAGTATGGGCAATGGTGGTAAGTTATCGTTTCGAACAAGCGTCACGAGGTAACCAATCAGGGCGCCAAAGGTGGTGAGTGAAAGGAAAATGGCCGCACTGGCAAAGCCTTTGTCAGCAGGCTGAACTTCAAATCGAACAATACCAAAGGCGTGACAATCGCTGTTAAGGTCGCCCCCAATCGTTTGAATGCACACCTGCAGATTGGCATCACCGATGCCAAGTTGCTCGGTGCCGGACCACGCCCAACTGGTTTGGTTCCCCGCCATTGGGCGATCGATTCTGTTTCGGCCGGTTGAATCTTCCATCATGTACTCGGGGCTCTTGACTTGCTTCTCATCGCTGCGAAGTGGGCCCCAAAGTTCCCATTTGATGGTTTTTACATCATCAACGCCCCAAGGGAAAAGGGGCTGAACTTCGACGTGAGCTCTTCGTTCATCATCCACCTTGATCGATGCTGTTGGCTCGTAGAGTTTGCCTTCGATGATGATACCACCACTGTTTTGTTCAAAAGCACCCCACTGGACTCGAATGACGGTTCCTTGGCAGTTGTTCTCAGCCGTCAATGAAAGGGTGAACACATCACCAATTTGCATGCTGATGAAGGCCTCTTGAGATTCGCCGCTGAAATTCATTGCAGCGTTGGAGATTGCAGTGTCGATGGTTTGAGTGACTGATGCGTCATAGACTGGAACACCGCCAGCGTCGACTGAATAGGTCAGCGTGGTGGTTCTGTCGCCAACATTCGCTGGTTGCCTCGTGCAAGAGTCATGAGACAAAGGACCGGTTTCAATGTAGGCGGAAAAGAACACACTCATGTTGACGGTTGCGTTGATTGGAGTGAGGACTGGAGGGCTGGAGATGGTGAAGACTGGAACTGGTCCAGCGTTGGAGTTGACCGAGAACCCACCCACTGCATTGTCGGTTCTGCCTCGCTGAAGTACGGCTTCTTCTGCATCGAGCCCTTCAACGAACAAGCGTTCCATTTCGTCAATTTCCCATTCAATGAAGCCTGGTTCGTACACAGGGTCGTCCGCAGCACTGGCGTAACCACCGAGGGTCACGCACACGAGCAGCGCAAGCAAAGCCATGGCTGCCAAGCGCTTGCGCATGTTCAGACCAACCGGTTTTGGTTCATGAAGACGATGGCCACGTGTGAGTGGCCTTCGGTGCCATCACAGGGCGTATTTGATGAAGAAACTCATCAACATGAAGCCGAAGGTGATGGCGATTCCGTTGACGCCTCCTTTGGTCAAGAACCCTCGGTTCTCAAGAACTGCGCCGAGGAGGCTGTCCATTTGACATCCGAGCCAACCGATGACAATGACGGCCAAGCTGAGGATGAGTCCGGTTTGCATCACTAAATCAGAAGTCGTGAGGTACCATGCGGGGAAACTGAGGACTCCAATCAGGGCCGAGCCAGCCAAGGCTGCTTTTTGACCGCTTGGAGAATACCCTCCATTCAATCCTGCTTTGCACTTTTTGAAGGTCGTGATCATGCGAACATTATCGTCAAGGCAACCGATTTCACTGGCAAAGGTATCCGATGCAGCAACAGCAACAGCTGCGCTGAACATCCACAATCCATTTTCCCAATCTCCAGTCGCCCATGCGAAGATTGCTACGAGGCCGGGGAGGCCTCCATTGGCGATCACGTTACCATAACTCCTATGGCCGTCTTCGGATTCTGACAATCCACGCTGAAGTTTTTCTTCAAATCGCCACTTTGTTGCTTTGTGGGCTGAGAGCAAAAATCCGAGTAAAATAATCAGCCAAGACCAATGACCGAGTCCGCCAACTGTCAAGCCAAGAATTGCTGCAGCAATGACGCCCGCCTTATCGAGCATCTTGGCCTTTGAAGAAACGGTTACCAGTCCGAGAATGATGATGGACGTAACGATGAGGTTGCCTTGATTCAAGCCGCCCGTGAGTACGTCCATAACGTTCCCTCTCCTTCGAGGTGTCGACCCTCCCCTCAAAGGTGCTTCGCATCAAAATGAAGATGGAACTAGGGTTTTCAAGACCCGATTATTGTTCGCCAAGGAGAAGGACAGAGGCCAAAATCCGCCTTGATACTTGCCAAAGAGCCACGATCAAGAATACAACCCAGCTTAGCGTCATTATCACCTCTAAGGACCAGTGCAATTCGGCGCTGATCACCCCGACTGCCCACGAACTGCCGTTCCAAAGAGCATGACCCAAGATGGCGATTGAAATGCCTACCAAAGGCGTTGTTGGTAACTGCAATCCCTGTTCCGGGGTGCTGCACAACCATCGAGGGATTCGAATGGGTTTTCGCTCTGCGTTGGAATCCGACACCACTTGGCCGGTTTTTTTATCGACCAGCATCCATTGCTTGATCTCGGAAGGTGATTGTTGTGAGGTGCCAAATTGAACGGGTATTGCCTGTTTTCTCGACATCAGGTGGCAACCGATGGCGTAGCCCGAAATACCGGTCCAGACTCCATGGCCAGGAATGCTTCCAATACCACGAATAATCGAAGTCAATCCAAACGTTATGGAACTTGCTTCTAAAGCAGTAAAACTGCTCAAAATGTATGTCATGTTCTCAAGCAAAGCAAAACCAAGACCGACTGTAAAACCAATTTGGAACCCTCTGCGGGGTGAATCGATGAACCGAGCCAGAGCCAATACGGCCGCTGCCTTGCATAATTCTTCACCAATCGGGGCTGCCACCATCAACACCAATCCATAGCCAAGCGACGTTTCATCAACCATGCTCAATCCTAAGCGATCGAGGAACAGAGGTGCAATGTTCGAATTGATCATGATGGCGGGAACGGTCGAAACCATGCCTGCAATCAGCATCCATTCGGCCAGTCTGCGTGAGGTTTCTAATCCGAAATAGTGGGTCAGCGTGGCCCACCAAGCAAAGACAGGGGTGGAAAAACCAATCAAAAACGCTGGAAGAAGGATGACGATGAACATCGTCACAGTCAAGGGTGTGAAACCAAGAATGAGGAGTGGGAACAGGCCGATGCTTGAAACCAGCACTCCGCCAAAGAACAGAGCCCATAGCGCTCGACGTGAGGGCATTTCCAACGGTGCCGAATCGTAAACAAGATGGTGAACGACTTGTATTGGCTGTGTGGATTGGATCAAATCCTTTGACCCCATTTGTGCTAACTTGTGACCACTGGGGTCTGGAGCAGCACGAACAAGATGGGTCAGATGGGGGCGCCTGAGGTACGCCAGCAGCGCCAGCACGGGGATCGAACATACCGAAGTGATGGCGATCATCCAAGGATTTGTTGGACCCAAGGTTCCGTTGAAGTCGGCATCGACCAGCCCAGCAAGGAACAAGGGGGCCATGTTGGTGATCAAAAACAACAGCCCGACTAAGCCAAGCATCGAACGAACGGTGTTCCATGGCTTGGAGGTGTGAGCCAGAGTGAGGTTCGAAGGTGCTGGCGAAAGCGGAATGACCGGAACCGCTTGCATCACCCAAGGATATGGGGCCATGCTTTCAATGCTTACCCTACGAAGGTCCCGCTCAGTTCGCCCATCACTCGTCACTAAGATATTCAGCAGTCAGCTCTAAACAGTCATCATTGCGGGGTTGGGGCTCCAATCACCCACACAAGAAACCACCGGCCTGCACCACTGAAAAAAACATGCCTTCATCAATGAAATCACCAAGCCGTGGGTATGGCGTTGATGGAATCCTTCTTTGCACCTCGCACTGATCACCGTGGCTGGTCGACGCCTAGCGAGGCAGCCCGCTTGTTCTTTCTTATCACGCTTGTCTGGGTAGCCGTTTGGGCTTGGGGCAAAACAACTGGCAACCTTGCAATGTGGTTCGGTTTGACATGCTTGGTTGCTACGCCAGTGCTTAGCATCGGGTGGTGGCTGATTTCTTTGGTCAGTGCGCGCTACACGCCTCGGGTTCTCACCGAGGCTGTTAACAACGTCCAAAAGCGTAAGTGAGAATTCACTCGCTAAGGAAGCCATACGTCCATTCATGGTCCGGTGCAAAGGTTTCCTTGATCGAACGAGGCGAGACCCAACGCAACAGGTTGAGTGGAGAGCCCGCCTTGTCGTTGGTTCCGCTTCCACGGGCGCCACCGAATGGTTGCTGTCCAACGACTGCTCCCGTTGGTTTGTCGTTGATGTAGAAGTTTCCAGATGCATAGCGCAAGGCCTTCATTGCCGTGAGCACATCCTCTCGCTTGGTTGCAAAGATTGAACCAGTGAGTGCGTATTCTGAAGTTCCATCACAGGTTGCTAGAATTTCTTCAAACTGGTCGTCGGGGTAGACGTGAACTGACAGAACAGGACCGAATATTTCCTCTGACATCGACTCGTAATGAGGATCGCTGCACACGATTGTGGTTGGTTCAACGAAGTAACCCTTCGAACCATCATAGCCACCTCCGGTGACAATCTCACAGCCGGGATCAACCTTTGCTCGGTCAATGTAACCACAAATGTTGTCGAAGGACTTCTTATCAATCACGGCGGTCATGAACTTGGTAAAGTCACGTGGATCGCCGATGGTAATCTTACCGACTTCTGCACAGTAATCGTCTTTGATACGCGACCAAACCGATGCAGGGACATAGGCTCTGCTGGATGCACTGCACTTCTGACCTTGGAACTCAAACGAACCTCGGAGCATAGCGACGAGCAAGGCCCGTTCATCACAATCAGGGTGGGCGACGATGAAGTCCTTGCCACCCGTTTCACCGACAACGCGAGGGTAGGAGCGGTAGTTCTCCAAGTTGTTCGCAACATCTCGCCACATCTTACGGAACACATTGGTTGAACCGGTGAAGTGGATTCCAGCGAGCATTGGGTGTGCGAGCACCGTGTCGCCGACCATGCTTGCCTTTCCTGGTACGAAGTTGATGACACCAGCTGGAAGGCCGGCATCCATCATCAAGCGCATAAGCAAGTAGTTTGAAACATACGAGTTTCTGCTTGGCTTCCAAACACCAGTGTTGCCCATAATGGCTGCACTCGATGGCAGGTTCGCAGCGATGCTGGAGAAGTTGAACGGGGTGACTGAGAACACAAAGCCTTCCAGAGGGCGGACTTCGCTTGAGTTCCACATGCTCGAAGGCGAGATTGGTGGTTGCAAATCTTCGTAGATTGCTCGAGCGTAATAGGGGTTGAACCGCCAAAAGTCAATCAGTTCACAGGCCGAATCGATTTCTGCTTGATGGCAGGTCTTGGATTGATTGAGCATGGTGCTGGCATTGATTTGTGCTCGGTATTCACCTCGCAACAATTCACTTGCTTTCAAAAAGATAGCAGAGCGTGCTTCCCATGGCATGGTTGACCACATGTCGTGGGCATCGAGGGAGGCTTGAATGGCCTCCTCTACGTTGGCTTTGGTTGCCATGTGGACACGGGCAATGACGTGGCCATGATCGTGAGGCATCACTTGTTCAACAACATCGCCAGTGAAGATTTCTTCACCGTTAATGATGCATGGGATTTCGATGATTTCAGAGGACTGTCGATCGAGTTCCTTCTGCAATGCAGCGCGTTCAGGACTGCCTGGTAGGTAGCCGAGGACAGGTTCGTTCAGAGGCGTCGGCGGGCGAGGGACGTTGTTCACCATGGACCGTGGTGTGGAAGCCGCCCTTTCAACATCACGCTACGTAGAGATGAGCGTGCTTCGCCCGCACTTTACTGATTTTGGGCCCAACAACTGCCATGCAGTAGCCTTGGGCGGGGTTGCGAGCATAGTAATCATGATGTTCAATTTCTGCAATGGTGAAGTAGGAGGCTGCTTCGATGCTGGTGACGATTGGTGCATCAAAGAACTCCTGCATGGTTTCGATGACGTTTCTTGCTTTTTCTTCCTGCGCCTCGTTCGTGGGCATAATGCAACTTCGGTACTGGGTGCCGATGTCGTTGCCTTGACGGTTCATTTGAGTTGGGTCGTGCACGGTGAAGAACACTTCAAGCAAGGTCTCGAACGAAATCAGTTCAGGGTCAAACACCACTTCGACGATCTCAGCATGGCCAGTGGTGCCAGAGCAAACCGGTCCATACTGTGGATTTGGGTCGTGGCCGCCTGCGTAGGCAGGAAGCGCTGTATCAACACCATACAATCCTTTGAAGGCGCCTTCTGTGCACCAAAAACATCCGCCACCAAGCAAGGCTCTCTCCATGGGTCAAAGGCAGAACCCGAGGATTAAGAAGCCTCGTATTCGGTTGGTTTTTCCTTTCCCTGTTCCCAAATGTAAACCAAAACTCAAACATTCATTGATATGGTATTGTTTGGCCCGGCGGGACATGGAAGGTGCGACTGACCCACAGATGCTGAAAAACCGGGCTTTCTACAAACTCGGTCTCCTCATCCACGACCGTCGAAAAACGATGGTTGCACTGGGTCTTATTTCTTGTATCTTGATGACCGGTTTGATCGGTCTTGGCGCAGATTGGGCAGAGGGCTTCGGCGAAGACGATGTCGAGTCAATCAACGCAGGCAAGCTGATCAGCAATCGCTTCGATAGCGGCAACGACCAGGGCGGTCCAATGTTTCGCTACGTGGTGTACCATCCAACCTACAATGACAGCGATGAAGCATGGCAAAACGCCGTGATGGCCACCCTTTCGAAGTTTGAGTCGCACAAAGACGTCAATATTTCCTATTCCTGGACAGTCGACGAGGTCGACCGGAAGGATGTGGTTTCATACGATGATGATGGCTTTTACAGCATCAACACCATTTACTTCGATCTCGACCGAAAAGAATCGAAGATTGTGATGACCGAATTGCATGAGAGCCTCACCATTGGCGGCGATTTCCAAGGGTGGGCCACCGACGGCATCGCCATTGATTGGATGTTTGATGAGCGCATCAAGAACGATCTCGTCAAAGCTGAACTGGTCTCTGGGCCCTTATCGTTGATGATTCTGGGTATCGTCTTTGGATCGATCATGGCTGCGCTTCTGCCCGTTGGTGTTGGCGTAGGAACAGTGCTTGCCGCAATTGGAATGACAATCTGGCTTTCCAACATCACAGATGTAACCGTTTATGCTACAAACATCATTTCACTCATCGGAATTGGCGTCTCTATAGATTACTCTTTGTTCCTCGTCAATCGGTTCAGGGAAGAACTTGAACGGGGTCATGATGTTCGCACAGCCACTGCCATGAGCAGTGCTACGGCCGGAAAAGCCGTGTTCTATTCTGGAATCACAGTTGCGATTGGTTTGATGGGCATGCTGTTTTTCACCAACACATCATTGCCTTCATTGGGCATTGGTGGTACGATTGCAGTGTTTATTGCCATGGTTTATTCAACGATTGTCCTCCCTGCAGTGATGGCCATGCTTGGTCCAAATGTCAACAAGTGGAAGGTCCCGTTCGCCCTTGACATGCGAGCTAAAGACGATGGTCTGTGGGCTACCGTTGCGAAGCGCGTGATGGATCGGCCTTGGGCTGTTCTGATTCCTGTTCTGATTTTACTGATCGGCGCGGGTGTGCCCTTTGCCTATGCTGAGTTTTCCTTGTCCTCTTGGGCTGCCTTGCCACCCGACGATAAAACCCGTCAAGGCATGGAATTAATCGATGAGCAATGGCCTGACCAGGCTGCAAACTCGATTGCCATTGTGATCGACACTGATGGTGCAGATCCGTTGAGTGAAGCCAATCTGAGGGCACAGCACGCCTACATCGTTAACCTCTTGGCTGATTCAAGGGTCGCCGGTGGCATAGGCGTGGGCCTACCAAGCCCAGACATGGGCGTTCAACAAGTCCTCGACTTTTGGGCAACTCCGGATGAATTGATGCCGGCTGAACAACTCGCTGTCCGGGATAGTTTGCGGACTGCTTTCGTTGGCGAAAATGCCACTTTGATTTCCGTTCAACTCATTGGTTCACAAACCGACGTCGCATCGAGGGAAGTCGTCGAGGACATTCGTTCCGACCGTGATTCGTTTCTGACTGAGATGAGCGGTGAAGAGGACCGTCTTCTTGTCGCTGGGTTTGCAGCATACAATGCAGACAACCTTCAAGCGATTGCAGACAACCTCCCGAGAGCGCTTGCTTTCATCCTCATCGCCACCAGCATCCTGATCTTCATGCAAGTCAAGTCGGTCGTGATTCCACTCAAAGCCATTGCAATGAACATCCTCTCCATCTCGGCTTCGTTTGGTATGCTGGTTTGGGTGTTCCAATGGGGCTATGGCGCCGAATTGTTGAACTTCACACCACAGCCTATCGATTCTGGAAATCCAGTGATCATGTTCTGTATTGTCTTCGGATTATCAATGGATTATGAAGTGCTGATGCTTTCTCGAATCCATGAAGAATGGGAACGCACGGGTGACAACACCCTCGCTGTGGCCAATGGTCTACAGAAGACCGGTGGTCTGATTACAGGTGCCGCTGCGATCATGGTGGTTGTCTTTGGTGCCTTCGGTCTCTCCTCAGTGATCATCCTCAAACAGATTGGTTTGGGTTTGGCTTTGGCGATCTTCATCGATGCGACTCTGGTAAGAGCGCTTGTTGTACCGTCCACGATGCGCTTGATGGGCAAATGGAATTGGTGGTCTCCGCAGTGGTTGAACAACCTGTTCCCATCCCCTACCAAGCCCGAACATGACAATGGTCAAGAATTGGAATAGCGTGATTGGACCATGGCGGCCCCAAACGATGCCTTTGTTTTGCCACGGACCGGGCGCAATCTCCGCAATCGCAGCGTTCTTGCAGCGATGACCAACAAACAAAGCAATCCGGATGGAACCCTTTCAGATGAAGAGATTCATTGGCTGACAAGGCGGGCCGAAGGCGGATTTGGTGTCGTCACCACAGCAGCAGCCAATGTGACTGAAACCAGCCGTGGTTGGGATGGAGAAATGGGGGTTTGGGGCGATCATCAAATTCCAGGTTTGACCGTAATGGCCAACGAAATCTCTCAGCACGGAGCGATTGGCTTGGTACAAATCTTTCACGGCGGTATGCGCTCTCCTGAATCGATCAATGGCGTACAACCTGTTTCAGCAAGCATCAACACTGAAGCAGGGATGGAAGGTTCAACAAGGGCCCTTTCGGACGCAGAAGTCCTTGCACTGGTCGATGATTTTGCTCAAGCAGCGCTTCGTTGCCAAGCAGCAGGGTTTGACGGTGTCGAACTTCATGGTGCACATTCATACCTCATTTGTCAATTCTTGGGAGCCAAAACCAATCGGCGAGAAGATGCCTGGGGTGGTACTTTTGACAAGCGTTGTCGTTTTCTGTTTGCCATCATTGAAGCCGTCCGTGCACTCACTTCGCCCGACTTCCTGATCTTTGTCCGCATCTCACCAATGATTGAAAAAATAGGCCTTGGTCTCGAAGAAACCCTTGAATTAGCAAAAAGACTCTCGCAGACGGGAATTGATGGACTTCATGTTTCGTGCTGGGATGTGTTCCAAAGCGTCGAAGATGGTGACGAACGTCGCTTAACCCGAAGGTTCTCAGAAGTGTTACCCGCTGACTTCCCACTCATTTCGACTGGTGCGGTATGGTCATCATCAGACGCTCAATTTGTTCTTGATGAGGGTGCTCAGCTCGTCGGGGTTGGACGTGTCGCCATTGGCCATCCAGATTGGCCAGCCGGACTCGGAGATGATTCGTATCATCCACAACGCCCGCCATTTTCAGCACAGCATCTCGCTGAAGCAGGTCTTTCACCAGTGTTCATCGACTACATGCGTCGATGGAAGGGCTTCGTCATCTGAGCTCAGAATGGGGATGTAGACGAGCCGAGTGCTCAGGCTGCGGTTGGGAGACCGTTCATCCATTGATTGAATTCATCACGGATTTGAGTAATAGTGACCTTTGTTTGTTTGATCTCTTTCTTGAGGTCAATGTAGCGGGACTTTCCTTCCTTGTTTTGTTTGGCCTGCTTCAGTTCCTTTCGATGACTGTCGAGTTGAGTGTAACCTCTGCGAAGCCGTTCAATGAAACCTTGAGCGTCCTTTTTGCCTTCCTCGTCGCCGAGTTGCATTGACTTCTCATAGGCTGTTTTCATTTTTCGACTTTCGATGGTTTTGTCAGGAATCTTGTGCAAACTGCTGGTCAAGTTGATCCACGAGCATGCACCAATCCACCACTTCGTAGGGTCCCAATGATGCCACTTGTGTCCGTTTCGATAATCGGCTTGGAAGGTGTGGTGGAAGTTGTGGTAGCCTTCTCCGTAGGTGAAGAGTGAAAGCAATGGTGAATCTCGAGAAGTGTTCGCAGTCGAGTAAGGTTGCGTGCCCCATGTGTGGGCTGCAGAGTTGATCAAAAACGTAGCATGGTGAACGATGACCACTCGCACTAAACCGCCCCAGATAAAGCCGCCAAGGAATCCAGCAAGGCCACCAAGGAAGAGCCATCCAAGGACACCAGGGAAGACCATTCCCATGAGGAAACCAAGTAAGAAAATATGTCGCTCTTGGAATGCCAAGATTGGATCGTTTTCCAAATCGCTCACCTTTTCAACCGCTGCTTCATCTTCTTGGGTCACCAATACCCAGCCAATGTGAGCCCAGAAAAAGCCCCTTAGGACGGTGTAGGGGTCATCATCAGTATCTGTAACAAGATGGTGGCGGCGGTGGTCACTGCACCACTTGATCGCTGAGTTCTGGAACGCAGCGGCTCCAAACAGAGCATAGAATAAGCGAAGAGGCCATGCGCCCTTGTGGGTTCGGTGCGAAAACAAACGGTGGTAGCCTGCCGTGATGGAAAGCCCGGTCGCGATGTACATGAATCCAAAGATGGTCAATTCCACTGAAGACACGCCGTGGTTCATGCTGTACCATGCCAAACCGATGACGGCTAACACTGGGATTCCAGTCAGGAACGAGGCATTGACCATGTCGAGTTTCCACTCGCTTGACTCGCTTGTTGAGGTCTCCATGGAAAAGGGTCACGCCGCACCCTTTTGAGGGTGTCTATTTGGTGACGGCTAAAACTCTTAGTTTTACGGAGCCAATCAAGTGTAAGTTCTACACTACCTGCCTACGGACATTTAAGACGATGACACAAAGAATCAGAATGATGCAAATAGCCTCTTCATATCGAAGGTGGTGGACGTGCCGAGATTTGAACTCGGGGCCTCTACCATGCCAAGGTAGCGATCTTCCAACTGATCTACACGCCCAAATGGGTGCTTTCGCAATCCTGCGACCTGCCCTCCCATCATAAGGATTGTTCAACGCTTAGGATGGCTCGTGTGTGAGTCGTCGCCCTGTTCACGCCTTTTTTGATTCATTTTGTTGGTTTAAGTAGTGTCAATCCATTTTATTATGATGAGAGCGTTACGAGATTCTGCAATCGAAAAAGAGCTTCAAAGTACCCTCGACAGAGGGCACAAAGTTTGGGTGATTGGCGATGTTCACGGTTTCTCTGTAACCCTCCGGCAAATGATCGAAACACTCAACCTATCATCGGAGGACCGCGTGGTGTTGTTAGGCGACCTCATCGACCGCGGCCCAGACAGTTTTGACGTGATTCGGTGTGCGCGAGAAGATCATCGAATTTTCTGTGTGAAGGGAAACCATGAAGGCATGATGGCTGCAAACTTTACGATGGAAAAAATCGATCATCCCGATCAAGATGCTATCGCATGGTACCATAATGGCGGTCGAGAAACCGTTGCTTCTTACTTCCGAGCCTTTCCAGAAGATGCACAGGGGGGCGCTCTCCAATGGATGATGAAAGAAGATATTGATTGGGTGACGGAGTTACCAGCCCACATCGTTTTGGATCGATGGCGCCTTGTCCATGCAGGTTACAACCCTGACTGCGGAACAGAAGAACAAACGGAAAAGGATCTGCTGTGGATTCGAAGTGCATTTTACCGAAATACGCACCCAATTGATTCCGAACGAACCGTTGTGTTTGGTCACACTCCGACGATGACCCTCTATCCCCGTTCTGAAGATCGATGGGGCGAAGTATGGTTTGCGGATGTGGAACTTGAAGATGGGCGTTCAGCCTCGATTGGAATGGACACCTGTGTCTTTCACATCAGTGATCATCCAGCCGTCCTAACTGCTCTCGATTTACAAACGCTTGAGATACGCAGCCTCAACCGTTGTGAGCCCTGGGAAGAGGACGACAGAATTCGGGCTCGATTCATGCATTGAGGTTCGGACCTCATTCGTTTATTTCATCAACCGAGTGCGAGTGGGCAAGGTATGAGCGGTGAGGGAGAGAAGCGTCTTTCACTCGCTGAGATACCAATTCCAAATCATGCACCCCATGTCCCTGATGGCTTGTTTCAGGCTGCTATTGCTGCCCTTTCTGGAACCACTAAGGCTGTGTTTCGCCCGTGGATCGAGGATAGAATCACTGTGATTTGGCTCGAAGGTGAAGAAAAGCGTCTCGGTATGACTCGCTTTGAGGAAGGGCCGAATGAACTGGCTCGTCGTCGTCGTCTTCGCCTCGATCCGGGTGAAGTCACGATTGGTTTGCATCCAATTCTCTTAGAAGATGAACGGATGTATGCGCACACCCTTGTCCATGAATTTCTTCATGCTGCCGGGCTCACAGCCCATTCTGCAGACCACGACGCCCTCACCCATTCTGTAGCCCCCGCCCCCTCGTTCAAGGAATCACCGTTGCTTCAACGGATGAGGGACGGCGTGCTTGGTGATGCCAAAAAACAGCATTGGACCTGCAAATCATGTGGCTATGAATGGAAGCGAACGACTGTTCGACGACCAACACGTTGTCACAAGTGTGCAAGACCACTTTGAGGGGCATCCTCTTGCTGAACCTTCATCAAGGGTTGGCCCTGCCATCGAAACAAGGACGTATAGTGTAGTTGGATATCACTTTGGCCTTCTAAGCCGAAAACCCGGGTTCGAATCCTGGTACGTCCGCCTTCTACCCCCAAAGGGTGCGATCTGGTTAAGATTGCACAATGCTCAGTCGCAGCAACTTTTCTCGATGCTGTCTTGAGCACAGAAGCAGGTCTTTGCAGGTACGATATCAGCTCGAGAACTGCGTTCGTTGAACAGAGCGGTGACTTGAGCGAGTTCTTCAGGAGCGTCGCCTCGTGCTTCGAGGCACAGTTTGAGACCGAGGAGGCCCCACATGTTGTCCTTCCAGAGTTGGATGTCAGCTCTGTAAACGGCTTCTGCTTCTTCGATTTCGCCTTGTTCGTGGAGAAGTGCTCCAAGGATGTGACGCACAGGTTGCATCTGGCCCCAAGGTTCGTTGTAGGCAAGGTTGAGGGAGAGGTCGACACCACGGCGCAGGTGGTCAAAGGCTACGGTGAAGTCAGATGCTTCACCACGGGCCTTGGCCAAGAATTGCTTGCGGTATTCGATTTCACCAGCCAAGACTGCTGCGTTGACCAAGAGAATACATGGACCGTCGCTTGGATCTTGGTACATCAGGTTGTTGTGAAGCACACGGCCAGCAAGCGCTGGGTTCTTGAGTGCCTCATCAAAGAGGACCTGTTCTGCTTCTGCCTCAGCAACCATGCCCTTGGAGGCGTAAGCCACACCTCGAGCGTAGTGTTGGGTTGCGATGGTGGAGGGGAACACATCCTTGTCGCTGTACATTGGTTCAGCAATGATTTCGTCCCACTTGCCGAATCGGATCATCACGTGCCATGGCATGGTGACGTAGGATTCCAAGAAGATTGCACCCATTGGGATGATGCCGGCGAGCATGAATTGTACACCGGAGTTTTCGTCGCCTGCGGGCAGTGTATCGACCGCCTTGCGAGCGTACTTGAGCGCAGTTTCGTATTGCCCTTCGAACATAGCGCACCACACGACGAAGTGATGGTTGTGCATTCGGTAGAACTTGTAGAATTGAGAATCATTGCCGGTGAGTTCGACGTACTTGTCGTCGGCTTCAACCGCTGCGATGTTGCACTCAATTGCCTCTTTCCATTGCCCGACCCAAGCATCGATGTGAGATGGCATGTGCACAAGGTGGCCCATACCTGGCATGACGGTGCGGAGCACATCAGCTGCTGGTAGGGCTCGTTCAGGGAAGGGTGACAATTCCAAAGCGTGGCAGTACAAGTGGCACAATGCAACGTGTTGCTTTGCACCTTCGACGTTCTCGAATGCATCTTCCATGATCTTGACCAACAGCAAGGTGTTGTCGTCAGCAGGGGTGATTTCACCTGTAGCAACATTCTTGTCCCAGAGTTGCCAAGCTTTCAAGTTCATGAGCCCCTCGACGTAGATTGCGGCGACATCCAAGTTGCCGCTGTACTTTCTGTAAAGGGGTTCCATTGCTTTAGCGAATGCAACGTTCAATTCTGGGTCGTTGCCCATGTTGAGGACTGAGGGGTCTGCTGCGTCGCGTGCTGCTGCGGAGTGGCGTGTTGCCAGTGCATCAATGAGGTCTTGTTCAAGTTCAGTGCAGCCATCTTTGAGTGAAACGGCAGTCTGAATTGAGTCGTGGCCAGATCCCAGTCCCGGGCTCCAGTTGTAGTTGGAAGACACACAGTATGCAATCCCCCACCATGCCATGGCACACGTTGGGTCAAGTTCAGCGCACTTGCTGAAGCATGCGATTGCTTGTTCGTGGTTGTAGTTGAGCATGTGGCCGAAACCTTCGATGAACATTTTACGTGCTTCATCGTTGGCGCAAGTGATGGTTGTTGCGAAGGCGTAATTCGATTTTTTTCCAAAGTCGTAATCCGTCGGTGATAGGTCCATGGACTTCCTTAATCCGGCGTTTCATTTAAGGAATCGGGTCGATTTCGATGGAATTGAGGACCCAAGGACAACCCAAATGAGAGGATTTCAGTCTTTATGCTCTTGGCTGAAAAGCCATCATTGAAGAACCGAAGGGGAATGCACCAAACATGCCACGGCTCGTACAATTTGGTCGTCCCAACCTGAACTTGCAAGATGAAAAAGGCTCCTTTGCAACCATATGGGCCGAAATATCCACACTTCGCCATGAGGTCTATTCAGTTGAGCTCAACCAATATGGTGTCGACCACAGTGGTCAACTAGAAGATCCAGGGCAGTATTTTATTGCTTTACTCTCGGATGATTCTCTTGTTGGTTACGTCAGCATCAATGCTCCTGAACGGGCTGAAGGGTTTCGCCTGGCCACGTATTATTCAGAGGAGGTGATGAATGAATTGTTACAGTTGTCGACGTGTGATGACTCAAAAACATTTGAAATAAGAGCGCTGACAATCAAAGAGGAATTCAGAGGCAAAGGTCACGCTTTCACCCTCATGCAGGCAGCCCTTCGTTTTTCCATCACCGAGGGAGCGACTGACCTGATCGCAATGGGTCACACCGATGTGCTGCAAATGTACAAGAAATTTGGAATGACGGTTCTTGAAAAGCATCACGTGACTGCAGGAGAAGTCATTTTCCATCCAATGCATCTATCAATTGCCCAAGCTCTTGCCTACACTGAAAACCTTGTCGATGCCATGGAGGTTGAGGATCACATCGAAGAAGATGATCCATGTTACCATGGAGGCGCATCATGGGATGCATCAGGGTTTGATTTTCATCTTAGAAACAAACTCGTCGTTGCTGATGTTCTCGACAGTCCATTCCCGCCATGTCCTGAAGTGATCGAGGTCATTTCACAGAACATAGAATCATGTTGTCAAGAATCACCACCGACCCAATGCCAAGAATTGATTGAAAAAATATCAAGCGTGCGTCACGTACCCTCTGATCACGTGCTGGTTTCTTCAGGGTCCTCCTCTCTGATGTTTTCCCTTTTGCCAAAATTAGTCCAGGAACATTCGAATGTTCTGATTTTATCGCCAATGTATGGTGAATACTTACACATCCTCTCCCACGTGATCGGATGCAACGTCACTCACTTCCCCTTGTACCCCGAGGATGGTTTTGAAATTGACCGAGCAGGCCTGATTGCAGAATCAAGAAAACACGATGCTGTGATCTTTGTCAATCCAAACAGTCCAACTGGAGTTTATTCTCATGAAATGAGGGGCATCGTTCGCGAGATCGTGGAAGGCGAGTCCCAATGCAAGACCATCTGGATTGACGAGACATACATCGAATACCTCCAAGACGGTGACTCTCTTGAAGACCTTACGAGCCAAATTGAAGAACTGATCATCTGTAAGAGCATGAGTAAATGCTACGCATTATCAGGGCTGCGGGTGGCGTACGCCGTGACGTCACAAGCCCCATTCCTGCGTCGTTTCATACCACCATGGGCCGTGAGTCTTCCTGCGCAATTAGCAGCGATTACGGCACTCGATCAACCAGAATATTATGCAGCGCAATACGAGATTATTCATCGGAATCGAACTCATTTGTCTCAATCACTGGCTTCTTTAGGCTTCAAAGTCTATCCAGGTGTCGCAAATTATATCCTCACTGAACTGCCAACAAACCTCTCAGTTTCCTCAGGAGCATTTGTTCAATCGTGCCGTGAACGGGGTGTATATGTGAGGGATGCGGAAAACATGGGCGTGACCATCGACTCAAAATTCGTGCGGTTTGCAGTGCGCATGGAGGATGAGAATAACCAAATCCTCTCGTGCATCGAACACCTGATTCAACCCACTCTGCCTTGATCGGATGCAGGTGCTAAGATCCGTAGGACTGGCAAGTCATGTATGTTTGGAAATCCGAATTTGAAATTTGAATACCAGAAAGAACACCAGTGGTGGGTCATTCCATGTCCATATCAGACATGTCTGAGCCCATGGCTTGAGTGTATCCCGTTGTTGGGGCAGTAGCGTTGAACCACATGCTCATTTCATGGGCGCTGTCCCACAAACCGATTCGAGCAGAGAGAATGGTGTTGTTCTCGATCAACAACACATGAGGAATCGAAGCAACCGACAGGTTTTGTGACAACAGTGGGCTGTGCAAGAACGGTCGGTCGACCGAGCGATTGAGTTCACCTTCAATCATTTGATGCCATTCTGTCATGTTCGAACTGTCATTGCCCGCTTGCTTGTTAAAAATGAGCAAATGGTTCGGCATAATGGATTGATCAAGAGCATCGACTGTTGGCTTGCAATGCGTGCACCAGGAGGCCGAAAAATACGCGACCCAGCGGCCCGTCCCATTCGCAGACGATTCGTTCCATTGAGTTCCGTTCTGATCTTCAAACTCGAAACTTGGGAACTGACAACCAACATGCCATTCGGGGTTGTTGCCTTCACTGCAGAGTTCAATTTCTTCTGGCATCATCTCCATCTCAGGTTCGATGCACCCTGCTAAGCTGCTAAAAGAACATAAAATGGCGAGCGCAAACGGTATCATTCTGTTCATCAAAGTCACCAACTTCAAGCCCATTCGAGGTGGCCATCGATGTACTTTGCAACTTGCTTCTTCCCAGCAATCCAATAGTACAATGTAAGGGTAACAATGCTAAGAGCACAGACTTTCATCCAGATTCCAAACAGACCCATTGGGGTGCCTGTGAATTTAATGGCACGTCCATCAATGCGAACATTGTTGCACCATTTGTTGATGACCATGCACGCACCCCATGGCATTGCAAAACCAATCGTAAACGCTTTGATGAAAAAGGCGATAAGTTTGGTGAAGAAAAGACCGTGGTCAGCTGTTTGGATTGCCCAAACGCCACCGGCGCTCATGTGATTCTGTGCCATGGGTTCCATCGGCGCTGAAGCACCAGGGCTGGCCGCAGCAGGTATGGTCATTGCTGGGACTGGCATGGGTGCTGCAGCAACCGGTGCTTGTGGTTCTTCGTTTGGGATCCATTCGGTTCCGTTCCATAGCCATTTGCCGTCGTCGCTGATTTTTTGCATGATTTAAATTCGGGTACTCGACTATATCTACTCTTTCACTACGGTATGTGGCCCAGTTTGTGCCTCAGGGTTGGTAAATAACGGATGTCGACATGGCACCCCTCATTGGCAATCCGAGGGAATTGGCCACTGCATCATCAGTTGTTCAACCCGATGCTCTCATATATGGAGGGACGGTCGGAGGCTCGTTCACCATGAAGCGAGGCTCACGTGCTTGGAAGAAAACCGGGAATCAACGGTGGAAGTGGCGCAAGAAGAAGTTGCGCCGACGAAAGCGTGCTCGTAAGGCTGCCAAGAACTGATCTTGACAGTGAATTACCCACTGGGGGTATAGTATAGCTTGGTAGTATCGCTGGCTCCAAACCAGCTGGGGGGGGTTCAAATCCCTCTGCCCCCACCTTTCAACAGACAAAGAGCGCTCAGCATGGTCTTTAACGACATATCAGTCATACCATATCTTGATGATGCATAGGCGCCACCCATTGGACAGAGGAACCCACATGCGCCGCATCACTGCACTCATTATGTTCGCTTTGTTGATGGCCCCCGTGACGGGTTCGTTGACCATTCATGCCGACCAAAACCGTTCAGAATGGATGGCTATGGATCAAGCAGGACTGGTTTGGATGCCTGTCGATGCCTCATTTGAAACACCCGCACAGACTACACCTGCTTGGGTTGGAGACACAATGGCTTGGTGGGAGCGCACCGTTTTGGATGACAATCGAAATGGAATCCATGACAGCCTTGAATTGATTCAGGGTACGACCGGCATCGGTCTTTCTTACGGTGTACCCGTCACCGACCTCCACCTTTCAGACCTTCAAGCGCTCAACCTTACGGTGAACGACGTGATCGAATCCGTCAACGCTGTGTTGTTGGGCCAGATTGAAGTGGCTCTCGCCCCAACTCTGGCTGGCCTTACGGATGTCGTGATGGTGGAACACTATGGTAGCGTTGTGTTTTATGGCGACGTTCAAACGCCTGCGGTCAAAGCAAGCAACTCCTCTGTCTATCCGATGGGTGCTTGGGATTTGGGTGTCAGCGGTGCTGGGATCAACATCGCCATGGTTGACACTGGTGTCGACAATGAACACCCCGGGCTGAGCGAGAAGTTCGTGTCCGGTTACGATGCAGTCTGTTACAATCCAACCGACCCTACATGCGTATTCACCAACCCTGGACGGGAAACGGATGGAACCTTTGATCCCGATGACGGCAACCAACACGGTACGGCCTGCATGGGCATGGCAGCCGCCACCGGCATCAACGCAGCAGGTGAACAAACTGGTTTCTACGGCTCAGCCCCCGATGCAGCCCTTGTTGATGTGCGCATTGGAACCGATGCTGGCGCAGGACCGTTTGAGAACTATGTCCTCGAGCAAGAGTTCTATGAATCTGCTATGAATGGCATTCAATGGATCATCGATAACAAAGACACGGCTTGGCAAGGCGCCAATGAAAGCAACTACGGCATTGACATCATTTCCCTCTCCTGGGGCATCACTTCCCACGAAGGCGGTGGCTCAGACGGCGAAGACATGCACAGTCGAATTCTCAATGAAGCCATGGAGGCGGGCATCGTGGTCAGCGTCGCTGCTGGAAACGATGGACCTGACAACGACGGTCTTTCTGGAATGGGGTCCTCCAACTTGGCCATCACGGTTGGTGCAACCGACGACATCAACACCGTTGACAGAGAAGACGACACCGTTGCCTCGTACTCTTCGCGTGGGCCTCGCCGTGACAACGCCGATGGCAACCCACTGAATGAACTCAAGCCAGAAATTTCAGCACCGGGCACGAACATCATCCAAGCAGAAGGATGCGTCACATCAGGCACATGTGTGAACTTCCTCGGCGGTGATGCATCAGAAAACGGATACACAGGGCGTGGCTCTGGAACCTCTTATGCAGCCCCCGCTGTAACGGGTATCATTGCCTTGATGCTTGAAGCAAACCCGGAACTCTCTCCAGCAGAAGTCAAAGAAATTATCAAACTCACTGCAGAACGACGCGGCGAGCCAAGTCAACCTGATGTCGATCCGTTTTGGAACCGAGACTTCGGATGGGGCATGATCGATGCTTTAGCAGCCACAGAATTGTCGTTTTACCTTCATGACAGCGGCCTCACCGGCCAAGTCGATGTTGGCACTCAGGTTCACATCCTCAGCGAAGCCATGGACAACACCTCTGGGCTTCACATCCTTTCTGGTGAAGCATGGGGCCAAACCGGTTCGGTTGAAGCTGTTGAATTCCGAATTGGTGAAGGGGCATGGCAACCTACTTCATTCAACCAATCAAGTGGCGAACTCAGTGCGCTTGAACGTTTCACATGGACCGTCGCTCTCGACCACGACGCCATGGCCAAAGGCAACAACACCATCGAAGTGCGTGCCCTTAACGATCAGGGTGTTCAATCCTTACCAGTGTTTGCAACCGTACAAGGCACAGGTGCGGCAATGGACGGAGCAAGCTTCGGTTGGTCGACCTCACAGTATGTCGCTCTTGCCGGCGTTTTGGTTTTGTTCTGCCTTCTTGGGGTTGCACGAGGCGCTCGAATCGACCCCCCCCTCTCCATCACCTCGATGGATGCCAACGATTCAATCGACGCTGTGCTCGCTGCAGATGCAGATATCGCTTCCGTGGTTGATGCTGTGCTGATCGAGGATGACCTGAAGGATTTCGACGGCGGCGATTAAGGCTCCAAAGAAATCACTGACAGCGAGGTCATCCACCCTCGCCTTCAAAAGCCAACAACGAAACGGGAATGCATGGGCGACTTCAGCGACCGAGCGTTGGGAATACAACCAACTGGCGTTCGCAAAATGTTCGACTTGGCCGGCGATGATGTCATTTCCTTTGGTTTGGGCGAACCAGACTTCCAACCTCCAGCCATTGCAATCGAGGCTTTTCATCAAGCAATGTTGGACGGGAAAAACAAGTACACGACCACGGCGGGTTTGCCGGCGCTCCGCGCGAAAATAGCGGAATCTTGGGACTCCTATCAATCAGGTTTGGATGAAGCCAATGTGTGCATCACCATGTCCGGTACCAATGCCTTGCTGAACCTGTTCCTTACCCTCGTCAATCCCGGTGACAATGTGCTTTTACCCGAGCCATACTTTCCACTGTATGGTCCAGACGTGTCCATTGCAGGCGGCGAATCAAAATTCTATCCTTGCCTGTTTGAAAACGAGTTTATCCCTCAAGTAAGCGATCTTGAAGCACTGGTCGATGAACAGACCGTCGCCATTCTCTACAATTTCCCAAGCAACCCGACCGGTGGCACTCTGGATGTATCTCAACGCAATGAATTGCTTGAATTCGCTAAGAAACACAACCTCTGGATCATCAGTGATGAAGTCTATGATCGCATTGTCTTCGATGGGCCCCACGTCTCCTTCATGGGGGCTGGCTATGACCGGGTTCTTATCGTCAATTCCTTCTCCAAAACGTTCGCTATGACAGGTTGGCGCATGGGCTACATCATTTCATCCAACCTTGAGGCGATGCTACAGGTCACGAAAATGCAATATTACATCGCAGCATGTTCGAACGATGCTATGCAGCATGCGATTTTGGCAACGATGGTGCATGCCAGCGATTATCCGGACATGGTCGCTGCTGAATTCAAACAACGTCGTGATTTGATTGTTGATCGACTCAATGCCATGCCCGGTGTGGAATGTCATAAACCGCAAGGGGCGATTTACGTGTTCCCAAAAATCACCGTACCGGGGATGAACTCACAGGACTTGGCGCTTGAATTCCTGAAAGATGGCGTGTTGTGCTCACCAGGTTCCGCCTTTGGACCATCAGGAGAAGGTCACCTTCGTTTCGCTTACACCATCAGTCAAGGGGACATCACTCGAGGAATGGATAAGGTTGAATCAACCTTGGATCGTTTACTCAACTCCAGTTGAGGTGTTTTGATGGCCATGATCAGTCAGTTCCTCCTGTTTCTTTTTGGTGCGTTCCTCGGTCAT
>Ga0302136_1000256_pt1 | contig 27011 bp, 29 predicted proteins | sample CBN3_20m_MG_FD_203116 | JGI IMG/M metagenome (GOLD analysis project Ga0302136, IMG submission 203116) | Marine microbial communities from Western Arctic Ocean, Canada - CBN3_20m | ecosystem: Environmental > Aquatic > Marine > Oceanic | place: Canada: Western Arctic Ocean | collected 2017-09-15
TCAGCCTTTCGTGGGTGGAAAACGACAACGGCGACACCACTGTGACCGACTACCTCCTCGAGTATAAGGCTCAATTGGCCTCGGTTTGGACTGGGGTCGTGGTTTCCAATAGTGTGTCCTCGTACATGCTCAACGTATTGAGTTCAAACACGGTGTACGACCTTCGAGTCACCAAACGGACCGACCTGAACAACGCCATGTCCTCCATTGTCACCGACTCCACAATAAAGGTTGAAGCGTTGCCCCCCACGCTCTCCGTCGCCTCCAAAACGGTAGACTCGGTCAGCCTTTCGTGGACGGAAAACGACAACGGCGAGGCGTCCGTAACGGGGTACGAACTCAAGTTCAAGAAAACGTCAGAATCGGTTTACGCAGCCTATACTTTGACCAGCACCATCGTATCGGTTTACGCAGCCTATACTTCGATCAACACCATTGTGATCGGCTTGGAGTCCAACACCGCGTACAACTTCCGCGTGACCAAAAATACAGACGTGAACAACCCCGTGTCTTCTGTCGTGACCGACTCCACAGCAAAAGCGGACGCGTTGCCCCCCACACTCTCCGTCGCCTCCAAAACATCCAGCTCAATCAGCCTTTCGTGGGAAGTTGGTGACAACGGCGACACCAATATAACCAACTACCTCCTTCAATACTTTAATACGTCCATAGTTCCACCAGTGTTGCTATCAGTGACCGTAGTTTCCACAGCCACAACCAAAACTCTGCTCGGCTTGGAGTCCAACACAGTGTACCGCTTCCTATTGACCAAAAATACAGAAATGAACAACCCCAGGTCTTCTGTCGTGACCGACATCACAGCAAAAGCGGACGCGTCGCCCCCCACACTCTCCGTCGCCTCCAAAACGGTGTCCTCGGTCAGCCTTTCGTGGGTAGTTGGTGACAACGGCGACGCCTCCGTCATAGGATACACAGTTGAATACTTTGCAACGTCCATATTGCCCCTCACGCTCAACTCAGTGAACGTAGTTTCCACAACCACATCCGAGACTCTGAGCGGCTTGGAGTCCAACACCGCGTACCACTTCCGCGTGATAAAAAATACAGAAGTGAACAACCCCGTGTCGTCCGTTGTCATCGACTCCACCCTGATAACACGGCGAATTGACATGTACATGACAGAACACTCAGTGAAATACTCTTCTAACAAACACGCTTATAATGTTAAGATTGATGAATTACTATTTTACGATGTGTATGGGGTTAAATGTGAATACGAAATAACTATCGTTAACCCAAATATGGCGGGTGAGGGGCACAGTGAGGTAAGTATGACATATTTCTATGACAGATTGACCCAGTTCTACAGAGGAGCAGGGTTAGGGTGGTCGGTGGATTGGTATATTGATCCTGACTTAAAACAAAGTTTTTATGACCAAATTATGATAAGCGTTCAAGTTCCCAAGAATGCGTTCAGGATGGTTACAATGTTCATAAAACAAGATCGATCGTGTGGTGTGTTTTTTGACTTTCCAGAAAACCCAACGGGGACACCCGTATTCGCCCACCAGACTTTTGATCGTGAAACGGGTGGAAATATTGTGGGTGTTATGAGAGACCATTATTTCACAACAGATGGAACGGCGACTGGGCCACCGATGTTTGTATAAACACGTGAGTAGAACAAATATGATGTGATTGTATTATTTTAATCAGAGGGTATTGAGGAATACCGTTTTGTTTTGTTTTTACTTTATTCAATATACATCAATAGTTCCAGAAACGACAACCCTTCATCCTTGAATTCGGGCAGAACCTCCGTCATCTCGCGCACTTTCCGACACAGCGTATCCTTCATCTCTTGGTTTTCATCCAGGAGGTCGAGGTTCTCGCGCACAAAGGCACAGAGTTTATTCATGTGAATCACAAACTCTCGGTCTCGCTGCTCAAAGACGAGGTCTTTTGCAAGTGAGATATCGGGTTCGACGGACGACTTCAAAAGCGTCCACTCCTCATCCTCGTAAAACATATTAATCACATTCGCCCAGGCGTCATTCTTGCTATGGAAATACCAAATGAATTTGCGCAAGGTGTACAAAAACCGCGCAGAGCGGACAGCCGACGTGATGGGTCCGTCTCCAAAGACAAGCGAAAGCGACATTCCGTCGTCGTCGTTAAGGAAACGGTTCGCGATACGGCCCGCGATGATCGGATTCTCCGATAACTCCGTGGCGAACTTCTGCGCAACTGCGTGCGAGCGAGTCATTGAGCGAGTCGTGCGAGTCGTCCACATGATGGGTTGCTACCTTGAGATGTTTCGCTCTTTAAGTGAAAAGAATTTCAAATAACACACTGTTCAATGACGTCGCTTTCGTCGTAGGTTAACTTCAAAGCAACAATGACGCATGTATTAAACAAACTCAATGCGGTTGGTATGTATAGTGATTGCTGGGAAGTCAAAATACCGAAAGTAAACATGAACGCGAGACCCGTTAAATTCAAAAGTAAATAAGGCATAGAGATGTCGTTTGTCGATTTGGAAGTAAAAACCTTGTAAATCTGAGGAAACATCTGAACACCTAGGAGACATCCACCAATGTAGGCGAAAATATCCACATAAGAGTTACCCATTAGTTCTTTCCGTGTCATTCTTTAGGTGGAAATTTCATTTGAATTTCATTTCTAAGTTAAGTAAAGCGCAAATTCGTGTTTTCACCACAAATACCTGTGACTGAACCACTTGGCGCTGTGTCTGGTGGCGGTACCGTGACGCGCATAGTAAGCCCGTCGACGACGCGGGTCCCCGTGGTCCAAGTGGGAATACAGCTTCAATGGCGATTGATCTTTAAATTGTTGGTATCGATTGTCCCCAAAATGAATTACTCGTCGACTGTTGCGGAACACCGCCATATACTTTTTGTGTTTGCGCGTGGAGCGACAAAGCACGTAGAGGCATTCTTGAAGTCATACCACATTTAATATTTAGTATAGCGCAAAGTCGTGTATCCTAGCACCATTGTGTCGCGGAAAAAACCGTCTCGATCAGCATCTTCCATTAGATCCCAGATGTCCCGAACATCTTGACAAGTCTCTGGGCGATGTAATCCCAGAGTTGCGAGAATACCACACCAACTTGACCCATTATTGCGTTTATAATAGAACCAACTCATCTCGTTGTCAAACAAACTAATCCATTCTTTTTCTGTATCGGTTATGTTGTTCTTGAAAAAGTTCTTGAAATACTCAATCAACTGTTCCAAGCGTCCGTCTAACGGTTTGTTAATTTTTTTATAGAAACCATTTTTGTCTGAATCTGTCATGTGAGTCCATGTTTGGCGAATATGTTCGTCGGTCTGCGCATGCGCGTACTCGGCGTCATTCAACTTTTCGCAGAGTGTTTTATGAAGAACCTGCCAATATTTTTCTTTTTGGGAGTCGATGAAGTACTCACAAAGTGTGTTGTCAAAAAGACCTTGCCACGTAGGTTTGTACCGAAACGCGCCTTTCGGTTTCGAAATTGTATCATGCAACTTTTTGAAGTGAGTGATTATATTTTCAAGGCGCTTGTCTCGGTGAATGCGCTTTGCTATCACTTGAGCGAGAACACAAATACCACCGACAATGGCGATCGTTTTCGAGCGAGTCATGCTTCTTACCTTGTGGGGTGTCTTTCTTTAAGTGGAAAGAATCAGTTTTTTCATTGGAGGATGGTATTTATGAATACCGTTTTTGTTTTGTTGTTTAATTCAGAAATTCCTCAAATTCCATACCAGGCAGCGCCAGAAACTCAAACCCTTCTTCCTTGAAGTCTGGCAGCTGATTCATCATTTCGATGATTTTCAGACACATCACAACTTTGAACCTCGGGTTTTCACACATAAGGTCAATGTTGTTGCGCATAAAATCCGTGAGTTTCTTCATGTGGACCGCAAACTCACCATTTCGCTGTTCCATGAGGTTGGCGACTGCATATGTCATTGTGACAAACCCATACCCATTCATCATTCGAATCCTCATTTGTGCTTCCTGATCCCAATAGGACTTGGATCTCACCTGGAACACATTGATCCATTGGCGCAAGAAATAACGATACCGCGCGCGGCGGACGGATGGCTCGATTGCTTCGTGGAAACGAGCATCCTTGGAAATGCATGAAAAAGAGAACAACGTTTTGCAAACATCGTCGTCACCACATGCTTCCCAAACACCCTCCTTCGTTCCTTCTTCATAGAGCGACATTCCGTTTCTCGAGTTGAGGATATGTTTCGTGATGCATTGTGCGATGCAAGGGTTCTCCAAGACATCCTTGATGAACGCCCCCGTAACTGCGCGTGCACCCGAGCGAGTCATCATAGCCATCTTGAGGTGGGGGATGCTTCTTACCTTGGGGTAGGACACTCTTTAAGTGGAAAACACGGTTAGAAATCGTCGGCATGAGAGGTCATTTCGATACACCCCCTGATCTTAGCGTTCGGGCAATACGATTCTGCAGTTTCGACGAACGCATTTGTCAAATCATCCAACTCTTCATAACTCCATCTTTAAGTAATTTCAAACTTCGATATTTTTATTTTACGGCCACGTTTGTAGGCACTAAGATGATAGAAGAGATGTTCACAACATTCGTGACGGAAAAGTTTCGGTTCTAATAAGCATTTGGTGTCAATTCCATATTTGATTGATAACATTTTTTCTAACTTGGTTCTTTCATCGTTTGTGAAAAACTTTACAAAGTTTGAACATTCACCATCATAATGAAAACCAACGAACCTTTGTGTTTTGTATATAGCGAACCCATTAAATGCAGACATCACATCAATGCTATCGGAAGGGGAATCTTTTAGTTTATTTTTAATTTCTTTTAGCATAATTTTCTCAACTCGCCTACAATCAATCATATTTGGGAACCCCCAAACCTGGTGCTTAAAATCATCAAACATTAGCGCCCAACAGTCATAGTAGACGCCTTTGCAGTTAAAAGATAAACAATCCCATTCGTCCTCGTCGTCTTGCAAAGACGTACTTATCAGATCAAGGTTCCATTTCCTAGAACCTTTATCGTCGCTGTCGATCATAAAGTGGTACTGTACATTTTGTAGCTCATGTAGCAGCTCCAAGCACTTGTTTCGTGCCTTCGCTATTCGAACTGTCCTAAGACGGGATTGATTAACAATGTTTTCAATAAGTACATTTTCCTTCTGTGATTGATACGAGAGTAAAAGCTGTTCACTATTATCTTTGCAATTATCGTACACAAAAATACACGTGATCTTCGTTTGTCTCAATTGATCTCTTAGTGCATCAATGTTGGTGAAAATATCTTTCAAATAAGGTTCACAGTCACGTACGCAGAAACATAAAGCAATATGCTCCAATCCAACATGTGTTTCACTTTTATATTCTTCAACTTTATTCGATTTACAAAAACCATACCAAATCTTTAATAAAAATAAAATAACGATTAATATGAATAATACAATGCAAAACCACCATGATGTTTGACGAAATTTTGTTAGTTTACTCTGCCCCCTATTTCCAGTCATTGGTATATATTTACATTTCATTAAATTTAAGTTTAAAAAAGATAAACTATTGAAACCCACTCACTTCAATTCATTTTGTGTACATACATATTGACTACCCTTCCATATCAACCAACTTATTTTTTTCGACGTAGTGGTGGCGGTGGAGGAGCTGGGGGTGGGGCGCGAAGTCCTGAAGGAGGAGGTTTAGGAGGACTCGGTTTCATGTTTTGTATGTTTTTGATAGTACTTTTCATGAGATTTTCTAAATATTGGGTCGGCTTCCCGTATTTTCCAGAGAAGTTTTTACCTGGAGCATTGAATAACTTTTCTTTTGATTTCAAGTACGGTTTGATGGTTGAGGGTGCTCTGAGTTTTTTGAGCTGTCTTTCACTGAAGTTTCCGTGTCTATCCTGTATTATTTTTATAGCATGATTTTTTTGCATGAGCTTTTCGCGAAAATTTTCTTCTACCAAAGGTGTATTTTTGGGAGATGGCGTGCGTTGTCCCGTGGGTTTCCGCCCCGCCCACGCGGTAGCATTTGGGGCGTTGACTCTTCTTTTTGGAGAAGGCATGCGTTGGACCACGGGTTTCGTTTTAATTGGAGAAGAATTATGGTTCGGTTTTTTGTCACGGCAGGTTGCTTTCAAATACGCGATTTGATCTTGATATGCCTCAGCAAGTAATTGGGTCGGTGTTTTTCCTCTCGGTGTTGATCGAGATTGGCATTGAATGTAAATATGCTTCGCCCCTGTATTATCAATCCTTTTGACAACACTCGTTGAGCCTATATTTTTCGCTGATATACGAGCCTTACTAACCATGTAGTATATATTGTCAAATGTTACGACATTAATAAAATAATTTCAACTACTCTTATGTCAAATCGACACACTCCACGGCACACACGACAGGCGCATTAGGAGGTTTCGAAAGCAAGACATACGGATCAAATACCAACCGACACAACGGACATGTGTTGTTTCCCCGTCGTATCCAACCACCGATGCACTTAGGATGGAAGGTGTGTTTACATGGCAGTGGTCGATGTTTTTCTTTGTCGCACCTACATAAGCACACAGCGCAATCGATACGCATTGTGATAAAAATGTAGTCATCCATGCTCGACGTGCGAGTTACCTTGTACGCTAATGCGCTTTAAGTGGGAAAATTTCCTCGAGAAATAAACGACCTTCGTCTCGGAAATCAAGATGTCTCTCACTTTGTTCGGAAATAAGATTATAAAATATGTTATTGAACCATTGATTCACCTCATCGTTCTTCTGTACGGTTTCTTTGTGCCTTCTTACAAAATCACACATCTCTTTCATAAAGACAATTTTAACCTTGTCGACGTTCTGTATGCACTCGCGGAGTTTAACAATGTCTCTGTTCGCTATAATGATGACAGTTTCTTTTCGAACAGATGTTGAGTAATATTGGAGTTTATCTGCCCAATCAACCATCCAATGAACACACTGGGCGGCGCGTATTTCAGGCTCAATCGCTTCATGGAAGCGAGCGTCATTCGACAATGCGGCAAACGTCAATAAGCTTGTGATGCGGTCAGATACTTTGTCGGATCCTTTTGCGATATGTTTTGCGATACATTGCGCTACACATGGGTTTTCCAATACGTCCATGATGGCGTGGGTCATCTTTATTTATGTTTTGTGATCCAAGTCTTAGAGTGATATTTTAATAATATAAGTTATAAGTTATACTATATGCAGAAAAGCAATGGGCGATCCTTAAAACAGAAATCCGATCAAAAATTCATGTTAATGATGATTATAGGGGCTTGTATTTTCTGGGGTGGAGTTATTGCTTTTCTAATTTGGAAGTTTGCATAAATTACTTATACAAGAGGATCGCGCATTGAAAGGTGACGCATAGAGCGCGCAGGTATAGATCGAGTAAACTGGGGGACACGAGCGTGTTCAAGAAAAACTAGAATTCGTTCTTCTTGAATAGGATTGTCTTTATTATGCATCATAGGGTAGGTGGGAACCCCCCAGCTCCACTGGATTTTACTTGCATGCCAAGCGTCCGAGACTTCTTGGCAGCTCACCATATCACAGGGCGCCATCTTCCGAATAATCGTGCGAATGTTTTCGCAAATATACGCACGGAAGTAGTAAAATCCTTTTTCTGTTGCAATGCTCTTATTTTCACTCACAAGTGATATAACACGATGAATGTACGCAACCGTGTCTTGAACTGAATAATCCATTTCAAGCGATGCCAACCGTTGAGTTTGCAACTCAACCAAGTTGTCGATAAACATCTCACGTTGAGTGTGCAGCCGAGTTTGCATTCGAGTGTTGGCCACCATGTTTTCTTATTCTACGATGTATCGTTCTTAAGGTGAATAAATTTAAAATTAAAACATAACTTAACATAAATGCCAACAAAAAACCTGTGTGAAACGAATGATAAAGGCGATGAAGAAACAACCTACACAAACCCTGTTGATGTCGATTATCATCCTTGTGTTCATACTGGCGATTGTTCAAGTACTTCGTCGTGACCCACAGGTGGAAAAACTAGATTGGCTAAAAAATTTGTTTGGGCTTGGTGAGGAGACCAACAGCAGCAGCAGCACAGGGAACGGCAGCAGCAGCACAGGGAACGGCAGCAGCAGCAGCACAGGGAACGGCAGCAGCAGCAGCACAGGGAACAGCAGCAGCAACAGCACAGTGAGCGACAGCACGGGGAACCAAGTATATGCAAAAGTGTCTGCGCCAGGATTAACCCGAATCGACCCCTCACATAATCAAAATATAGATCTACCAGATTATCCCGACGGATTCGTTGGAAATTTGGACGCATGCAAAGATATGTGCAACTCACTAGATGCATGTAAAGGGTTTAATATAATGGAACAGCGTGATGGTGTTATTGTTGAAGAGGACGATATGTGTTTTTTCAAAAACAATACAGTAGACAACAGAGAACACAGCAGTCGTTGGGAATTGTATTATAAGCTATAATTCCGTGGACATTAGAAAAGTTCTAACTTGATTTTGCCATTTCAAGAGCATCAAATATATTATTACTTGCATCTCGCAGATCATCAATGGACCATTTGTTTTGAAGCTTGAAGCAATACGTTTCAATTTCGTTTATCTCCTTCTGGAACGGACGTACACCATCCCTGCTTTTTATGTTCTGAATCACATCAAACATTTTATGAATCAAGACGGTTCGGAATCGTTTAAATCTATCCTCCATGAGAACGGTTTCATTGAATCGTAAAAGTGAAAACAGAGTTGAAGCGTAATAAATAAATTCCTCAATCAAATAGGAACCAATATATACCATATAATTATGCTTTACGATACGAGCCTCTTGGGTCAAAATCAGATTCCATCTGTTTTTTGTGTTGTCTTCGCAAACTGTGTCTATCCATTTTGTTTCCAAGTCGAGCAGCTCTGAAAAAAAAATATAAGTAAGGTATATGTACGGAAATTACCAATATAATGCAAACGCAGAAAGAATATTGATGCGTAATTATAAAATTAAAGTTTATTTCATTTGGACTCTTCTAGCAATCCTCAGTTTGACAATCGTATTTTTCACGGGCAAGTGGATATTAGAAAAGTTCTAACTTGAAGTTAATTTCATTGTAAAATCTCTATTAGATATAACTCCATGTTCGCGACATCTCGTTTCATCGTGTCGTAATCTTGGTCTTCACAGGGAGTTCGTTTGAGCCAACACTTCCCGACGCGGATTGTTTCTGTCGTTTGGGAAATTAGATCCATGTGTTGTCGTTTTGTGCATGTGAAAAGGGTGCGCTTTGTGTAATAGTTAAAATCAAGATCAAGCTTATTCGCTACGATCCGACCTCGGTCGTTGCAATTTCGAATGTGTTCAGAAACCACAGGGTAGCTCAGAATATGAAACGAACGTTCACAATGTAACACGATCAACGCAATGTCCACGGCTTGATTTTCAACGAGTAACTTTACTGTTGTCAAATCAGACGAGTCTTCGTATTTTTCGGAATACTTTTCCGCATACAACCCCTTCACAATTTCCATGACCCCACGTAGGAGAATAAAAGTTTCATCCACGGTGGAAACCCCGACCAAGTTGATGAGTGCTTCATGAACAGTGTTCATCAGTTTGATTACTATTGTCTATCTGTCTCTTTAAGTGTAAACTTCTCCGTAGACGTCTTTCAAAAACAAAGATCCACCTTCGTAAAAATCAGGTAGATCGTCCATCATTTCAACAATCTTTTCGTGAACAACTCGACTGAAAACAGAGTCCTCCATTAGAATCGCAGATTGACATCGCATATAGTCACAGAAATCCAGCATATGATCCACAAACTCGGCGTCCCGTTCGTGGATAATATTTTGAATTACCGAGTTGTCCATGTCAAAGAAGGAGGGGGAATCTCTGATGATGGATTCTTCCAAATCTTTGTAGTACTTTGTCGTTAATTTGAATTCTTGGATCCAATCGCGAACATACATACGAAACTGGGCACGTTGTTTAACAGGTGTAATCGCCTCTTGAAATCGTTCGTCTTTGGAGATTGCTGCGAATGCGAAAAAGGTCTTGCATTGTTCTTCATCGCTTATAACATCCGTTTTGTTGTACGCGCCAAACTCTTTGACAGATGGGTTCGCAAATATGTGTTTCACAATACACTGTGCCACACATGGGTTCTCTAAAACTTCTTTGATAAACTCACCGTCCATCTTACTTAGTGACTTTAAACTCTTTAAGTGGAAGAGTCGAGTAGGGCACAAGGAGAAGAGGCTGATGAAATGATATGATGGGTTTATTATGAATCCAGGTTGCGTGCTGTGTTTGTGTTGGGGAGGATGGTTCAGTGGTAACCATAAAGTTTAAGAGCGAATACCGAGGGTTGTGGACTGTTCCAAACGGTGTGCCCTCTGGAACAGTCAATTTAACATTTTCAATCATATCGGGTCGTTCGCGTTGATGCTTCTCCATACGCGCCATCCAGTCTTCGTTTGCTGACGAATAGGTGTAGAAAATAAATGTCTGAGGGTACATGTGCTTCAAACCTTTCCATAAAAAATATGCATTGACATCGTTCGGACTGACATCAAGAATAAGCCTACTTCCATATTTGTCGGCATGATGTATGAGCTCGATAACCGAATGTGTGCATTGATAAAATGCACTCCAGTTAAAAGAATGGTACGTGTTTGGGTATGTGAGAATACCGTGATGGATCGTATCGAACACCTTTGTGTTGTCGTTTATTGATTTCTGTAGATGTTGATAGGATATAATCGGTTTTCGAATAGGTGTCACGAGGGTGCGCCACATTTCCTGTGCTGTAAACAGTCCTTTAAGCGAATCTTACCTGTTTATTGTGTGTTTTTACCAAAGACTTTATTTTCAAACATGATTTTGTTGTAGGAAACTCGGTTTTCTTTTTTTGGTTACTACAGTAGCATAACATCAATAAACTAATGAGTCCTAACAGTAACTGGACAAGTAGGCGCATTTACAATATGCAGGTTATTTTAAATCGAGGCGCCATAAATCAGAGGTGGACATTGCTTCGTAATTCTCTTTTTTCACCTGAAGCTTGTTCACGAATGTTTTTTTTGTTTCGATATTTTCCAGGGTGAATGCATCTAATCGTATACTCAACAGCGTCTCATAATTGAGTACGTTGAATCCATGAGATTTGAGTTGTTGATGGATGTATTCTTTCGTTTGTTTGAATATTTTTATTTTTTCATCCATGACAAGTTCCATGAATCGTATTTGTGTCAACAAGTGAGTCAATTGTGATTCCCATGATTGAACCTTGTGGTTCTTCCTTTTTTCAATTGTTTTCAACTTTTCTTGGGCGAACAGACTAATGATATCATTTGGAGATTCGAATTTTCGGATGACTCCCGTTTCATCAAAACAATGCATGTTCGTCGTATTTAGTGTTGAGGTCAGCTTAAAAAAAGAATCGATGTCGGGTACGTCTGTTGCGTTCAAATGAACGACAAAGTGGGGTGAGTTCTCACTGCTGTGATTCTCAAACATGTTAATCTTATTTTCGTCCTGTAATTGTTCGAGAAACTCCTTATAATCCGATGTCCACTTTCCAATGGGGAGCTCGGTGATTGTCAGTTTTGTTTTATCCAGTTTCCAAACGCCACGCGTCATAAACTTTTGAGTACTGATTTGTTCGATGCTCCCAAGGAACCCGTTATACCAAGGCTTCATCTCGAGTTGGTTTTCGTTGTTCAAAAGGCGCCTCAGATTTTCAACCACATCTTTTGGATTATAACACGGAATCGACGTACTGTACCCTGTTCCAATCCCTTCGCATCCGTTCACCAATATCAGAGGCATTGTTGGAACAAAGTATACGGGCTCAACTTGTGTACCGTCGTCTTCCTCATATTCAAGGATTGGATCGTCGTCTTCATGGAACAATGACTCCACTTTGGATGTGAGTTGTGTAAAGATATAACGTGGACTTGCAGCATCCTTGCCTCCCATTAAACGCGTACCAAATTGCCCTTTCGGTTCAAGAAGGTTGATATTATTGGAACCCACATAGTTTTGTGCCATTCCAATAATAGTTGCCATGAGACTTTGCTCACCATGATGGTAACATGTTTCCGAACTCACAATTCCTGCCAACTGACTGATTTTTATCTCGCTATTCCCGCTGCGCTTTCTACAAGCAAACAGTACTTTCCGTTGGCTCGGTTTCAACCCGTCCATTACAGATGGGATGGAACGTTTATTATCAGCAATTGAAAACCACCGCAGATCGAGATTGACGAAATCACTCGTGGTGATTGTGTTTTGTTTGTGGTCCAGTGTTTGTTTAGAGATTGTACCCTCTTTGATCCAAACCTTACGAGCATCTGAAAGGGTTTTCTTAAAAGCCAGATCAATGGCACCGTCGTCGTCATGTTTATAAGTCAACAAGGTTTCCTTCAGGTTTGAGAAATACCCTCTTGCTTCAGCTGCGGTAGACGTACCCAGTCCTTTGTAGTATTTGATGGACCAGTTTTTTGAGAGATTTCCTTGACTGTCCTTCCATGTGATGTAGTCTTGTTGGTTGTAAAAAGATAGTGTTTGAGCTGCTTTTGAAACTTTTAAAATCGGTGTCCTCAACGAAGTGATAAATGAGTCCAAATTCATCAACGATGGCCAAAAATGATGAATAAAGTTCATGAATAAACCTTTGATGTGCGAACCATCCACGTCAGCATCCGTCAAAATCATCACCCTCCCATATCGAAGTTCATTGGATGATTTATAAACAGTGTCGTTTTGCAACCCGAGAATCTTTTTAATATTGTTGATCTCCTCGTTGTTTGCGAGCTGTTTGACTGTTGCTTCACGGACATTCAGTAGTTTGCCCTTCAAAGGGAAAACCCCATATGTGTCACGCCCCACAACGCTCAAACCACTGATAGCAAATGTTTTGGCAGAATCTCCTTCTGTCAAAATCAATGTACACTCATTCGATTTATTTGTACCAGCTTTGTTGGCGTCCTCAAGTTTCGGAATGCCCCGTACTGAATGTGTTTTTTTTCCATCCGTTTTTTTCAAGTCTCTCATTTCTTTGTGCTTTGCGAGAGCCAACACCTCTTGAATAAACTGCATTTTGTAAATCTTTTTCAACGAATCTTCCGAAAATTCAAAAGAACTGCCAAAGTCTTTGTATCGGCTTGTACACTCCGTTTTTGTCTGTGAGCTAAAGGATGGGTTGACCAATGTGCAATTCACAAAAACAATTATATTTTCTTTGACGTGTTGTGGTTTGATTTTGACATCTTTGTGTTTTGTTGTGGTGTAATCAATCACTTTTTTAACCAAATTGTTCACCACCGAATCAACATGACTCCCACCAAGGTAGGTATTGATACCATTGACAAAAGACACGTGTTTGAAGCCATTCGAAGAAGGGGCGACGCAAATCTCCCAACGTGGAGTGCTTGAGTGCACGCGTTCTGTGCTGGATTTCTCACCGATGTAGTAACTCACGTACTTCTCAAAAGTGTTACAAACCAAAAGAGAGTTATTGAAATATACCTTTACATTTTTCGGCGTGCACACGCAAATATCGTAGGTTCGTCTTTCAAACAATTTCCGTATGTCAGTGTTCAGAGATGTCATTTTAAAACGTGGCAAATCGGGTTTGAATGACACTTTGGTATATCCCAATTTATTTGAATAGGAAGTAACTTTGGGTTCCTTTTTGTTTGACATGTTATTCGTCCATGTTTGTTGGTAACGTTTTTTCGAAAAAGTAGAAGCGATATCAATACTAAATTCTTTCGAAAACACATTTGCCAACTTTGCACCATAGCCGTTCCGCCCACCTGTCGTGCGTTTTTCTGCGTCGTTGTAGTTGGAACTTGTCAACAACTCCCCGAAAATCATCTCAGGAACCCACTGATTGTTATACTTTTCATGTTTTTCGATTGCAATACCAATTCCAGTGTTTGAGATTTCAATCGTATCATCACTAACATTCACATGAATTTTAGTCACCATGTTCGTCGTGTCAGTACATTGATCGACAGCATTCACCAAAATTTCATCGAATATTTTGAATAACGCAGGAACATTTTTTATAGGTCTTTCCTTCATCACTTCTCCTTCCATCACCCATTGTATGGTCGTGTCTTCTTGTAGTGATCCTACATAGGTATCAGGTCGAGCCAAAATGTGCTCGAGATGCGAAAACTTTTCATATTTTGAAGCCATGGTTGTTTACTTGTAAGTCTCGTGTTCTTTAAGTGATTCGTGGTCCCGTGTAAATTTGAAAAAATCAATCTCCGACTCAAAGAAGGGTTTATATGCGCACAATTCCAAAGCCATCATATACGCATCAAAGGTCGACTTTGTCTTTGAAGCCATCTGATATGCTACATGAATATCGTATGCATAAGCATTTTCCTCAATACCCAAAACTTCGTAACATGATTCCATTAATACTGATTTACATTTTTTTTGAAGATATTTATAATATTGCCAAATAATAAATGAGTATTCAATTATTTGACTACCTTCTCCTTGTAATTTCTGTTTTGATATGTTGTTTTCACAAAGAGGTGAACGCATTTATGAAAAAGAAAGTGGACAAAGATTCGAAATATACATTGGAACAATTAGTTGTAGACACACTAATTTCTCTACCTTTATTGGTTATCATATACCGTGATATGGCTTATGGTAGTTTTGGTTTCAACAAGCTCGGGATTCCAAAATCGTGGAACAAAAATATAGATTACGCTTTAAAAACACTGGGTGCTTATGGAATGATCCAGGTTTTGGCACAAGACACGGGGCTAAAGACAGGTGTCTTTCAACGTAACACAGTGCAACAAGCGCTCCTGTTTGCTCCGATCGCACTTGGTTCAGGTTTTGGAATAACAGGTAATAAATCAATGGCATTAATATCCGTCCTATTTTATTATCATTTCAAATATGCTATTTCTGATAATGTAACCTCTTCCGTTTGCTTCGAGGATGTTTAGAAAATATCGTTGCTATCCACCTCATCATCTAATTTTATGTCAACTCCTTTCAAAAAATTGATGCTCTTGTACAATTTACCGTAACCAGTTGGGTATTGTTTTGTGCATTTGGTGAGCAATTCAATTTTGTATTTATTGAAAGGCGTCCTGTAAAAGTCAACGTTGATTTTTGATTTCAGAAAGTTGTTTTCCGTACAAAACAAATTGAATCGTTTGAAAAATTCATCCATTGGAATGTAAGAATCTTCGTTGAATTCCAGAATATCCGAGTCCATGAATGCGTACAATGCGTTGGATGCTGCAGCCATCATTTTTTGAGTTTCTAGGTAATAGTCGGGGAGCCACTTCCAAATGTCCTTGTTTTGATAACGATTCACATGTTCCAAATAATACATGTTGCATTGCTTGATGATACAGTCGATTTCAAGTTCCAATTTTTGACAAAGTTGTGGATCTCCGTCGTCAACTTTTTTATCGAACCGAGTCACAACAACACGGCGCTGGATGCTACATGCGTTGTCAACGAATCCAGGATTCTCATTTCCAGCCAAAAGACCAGGGGTGACCCATTCAACACGCCTGGATGCTTGGTGTTTGACGTTCACATTGATCCTTCCCCCAGAAACAATCTCTTGAAATTCAGCCTGGTCAATACCCCAATCTTTTTTGATTTCTGGTGCAATAAATGCGAATTTATCGCATATATCAGACAGTCCGAATGTTTTCGAAAAATTGTTGCCCATAATACCGACATCTTCACTTGCGTAAAACATTCGGACAATGTTGGTGATTGTGCTTTTCCCCGAACCACCAGAACCCAAAAGCATCATAATGACTTGCCAATTTTCCAGATGTCCAACATTGTACAACATCCTTCCAAGAAACATTTTGTTTATTTTGATCACTTCATCAGATAGACCCTGGTAGTTGTAAATGGAATCGAGGATCGGTGTACTTATTTCATCTATTTCGGTTTCGGCGCATCGAAAGTCCATGTCGAAATATTTGCACGCTGTTACGTTCGTCGCAATCAATTTGAAGTCATCAGATCCGTAGGCAACAAACATGTCTTTGTACGAATGTGATGTCTCCAGTTTTATCCCCGTCGCTTCAGTGCTGTTTGCGAAGTAAATTCCATTTTTGAAAGAAAAAACATGTCGGTTCTTTTCGAGTTCAGGAAATCGACTGTCGGAACAACGCGTAAAATACTCCTGTAGCTGTTTGTCCATGTCTTTTTGCGAGGTTAACATGTACCAATTCGGCAAATTGTATATCATGCTGCACTCTTTGTTGATAATTTCTATGATTTTACATTTTTGTTTCCAAGCGTGTGTCGAGTGTGGAGTCGTAATTTCTTCGTATACATACTCACCACACTTCCGATAGTTGTTTTGAGCAAAAAAGTCAAAAAACTTGAAGATCAGTTTTTGAAATGGCTTCATTTGATCATATACCAAAGGTTTGAATTTGAACATTGTTTGATCGACGTTCAAGCTAAAATCGTAACCTTGATCTCCTGTTCGTTTGTATTGTTCAAAATGATTGATCACATATTTTGCGTAGTAAACCTTTTCTAGCAAATTGTTATATTTGACGAGTGTCTCCATTCCATCTTGAGTGTTCATCATCTTACGTTTCGTCAGCTCACTTCCCAAACTCAACAACATGGTGTTCATGACTCCGAATTTTTCGTCAAGTTCAGCTTGATGCTCAATCTGAAAAACTGATTTCAAATCGACCAATAATGTAGACCATTCAATGTCGAAGCCCCATTTGTCGATGTACTTTTGCAACACATTGCTGATGCGCTCATCCGATAGCTGAGTCAATTTTGTCTCGATGTCCATCACTTCTTGTTATCCTATCAACCACCGCCCTTTAAGTGAGAAATTTATTTTATTTTTTAATCATTTTATATTTCCAATGTTTAATGACGGGTACAACATTCAAAAAACTAAAGACGTTCGGTATTCAAACCTGGAATGAAATAAACGCATCGAATAAACAAAACAACAACATTAATAAACAACAAAAAAACAACATTCCAATAAATGCTCATTTCGATCGTTACAAAAAACAACGAAAAAAAGAACACATCGACACCATTGTCAAGAAATTAATGAGTACGAAAAAAAAACTTTCCAAAAACGACGCAACAAAACTGGCACAAGAAATTTACAACAATTGGCTCAAAGACGGAACAGGTCCCATTGATTTATTTATAAATCATATAAAATGGTTCAACACTCCCGAAACGAAGACGGCGAAACGAAGAAACGTTGAAATGCCAGTGAATTGGTCAGCGAATGGAGTTGAGAACAAGCGCTTTAAAGAACAACCCAAGCGCAAGCGGCAAAATTGTCCTTCACAAATGCAGGTGGTTATTGTGGCATTCGAGAGAGCGTTGGATCTCTTACGCAAAGATCTTCAAACAATCAACGTAACATTAAAAGAGATGCGCTAACCTATCAATCGGACCCTAAGAAAAAAAATGTGATTATAATAATATGTCTACTGGGTTATTTGTTTATTTGTTGATCGTCATCACGCAAATATCAATTGATCCCTATATGAGTATGTGTTGCAATGGGTGGGGTAAGTTAATTATGGCGTTTCATCATTGTATTCAAGTTTTAATCATGCTTGGATCCCTATGTTTTGGTTTTCACGAATATCATTTATATTTTACCCTGTTTGCATTTTCTTTGCATATACTGTTGAACGGTTGTTTTCTCTCGAAAGTTCAAAACAAAGTATGTGGTTTACCTGAAGAAACACCTTTGTATACATTAATCAATCACTTTACTGACTCTTTAGTAACAAAACGTTCTACATACATTCCATATTATTGTCTCTTAGTAATTGTGATTATATACGACGTCAGGAATCTACAGTAATCTAATTTGTGGTTTCAAAGCAAAATTAATTGCTCGGACACCAACCACGTGTAAATACAGGTAGTTTTACTCGTCATAACGAAGCTCTCCTTCTGCCCAACGCCAGAATTCTGGGTGAAATCGAAATCTCATATTCGGAATCAAATCCCAAACGTGATTGTCATCGAATATATCGGTTTCGTCCTCGATATCCTCTTCGTAGTATTCTTCAGAATTACATGAAAAACTCGATTCATTTTCAGATTCAGATTCATACGTGACGATTCGATCACTTTCAAATACAATTACCTCAAACTCGTTTGCTTGACTCATATTTAAAAACAGGAGATATTAATATAAGATGCAAGATCCGTCGAATGAAAAAGGTGTCGGTGTCGGTATTCAGTTATCAGCAGTGAGCGAGTTTGAATCGAAAATGTATGGGTCGAAGGTTGATCTCCTAAAATCTATGTATGCAAGACACTCGAATTTTGATAAAGAACCAATAGAAACTCCTGAACAAGATGTTTTGTTCAATGAGAAATTGATTTTTACTTTACCCACAGATGTTGTTGATATGGTTAGCGATTTATTCCTTAAGGTGAAACTTCCCAACATAGAAATGTATTCTGCAAAATGGACGAATTCAATAGGTCATTCATGTATTGAATATATAAGTATTTATCATGAAGACGAAGAAATAGTCAGATACACCAGCGAATATATGCATGTTATGTTTATGTTGAGTAATTCATCATCCAAACAAACAGCTCAACGTGAGATGATTCAACACAAACATAACGAGCTGGCAATCAATGGTAAGTCAAAATATCTGTTGATAGAAATTCCTTTTTTCAAAAGTGTGAAGGACAAACAGATGTTTCCGATCATGTTGGCAAAAAAAAATGCATTTCAGATTATTGTCAAGTTCAAACCCCTATCAAAATGTTTATTTATCGAAAAAGACACTGAAGTTCAAGTAAAACTCTTGACCGATAATAATGATGTATGTAGGTGTATCATGGTGTATGATTCAAATCCAATAATCAAGGATCGTGATAATATTAAAATAATCTGTTCTTTATTTTACGATGGTTACCATCTTACCGATAACGAAATTAAATTATTCAAAAATAATAAAAGCGATATACTTTTTCGAAGTGTAGAATATAGAATTTTTGAATGGGACTCACGTCAGTTCAATAAAAGTGCAGCATTGGATTTTTCAGCATCCGTATCAGAAATATTATTTTGCGTACGTAATGATGTTGACGAAAATATTAACCGATGTTTCAAATTCAAAGAATTGGACAAAATAAATTACACGCTTAAAGGTATTCAAAAACAAGAGACACCCACAAAAAAATATCACTGGAATAAAACACACAAAAGAATCCCTTCCAGTTGGATATATTCTCTTCCCTTTTGTCTGTCATCAGTTCAAACTCAACCGTCAGGACATATAAAATTCTCTGGAAAAAGCGATCGAAGTTCAATTGATTTAACTCGCATTGATAACACTTTTAAATCTAAAATATTTATATTTGCATTAACTTACAAGGTACTAAGTTTCGACAAGGGAAGAATTTCCTTCCTCACAATTTAATTTTGGATAATGTTCAATGATTAGCTTTGACATTTTGTTAATAGTAACGATTGATAAACCGTACAATTTGCTCAACATCGCTTTTGTTATATGATTTACATCAAGCATCATTAGTGCATTGTATATATAACCGCATGTCACAGCAGAAGGAGTTTTGCATTCCATTAGTCCTGTGTCTTTGAAAAAGTTATCCATTTTTTTCACAAGATGTACCAATTTAATTTCCAATGTTTTGTCTTGAAGATGTAAATTGTTACAATATCTTATTATTAAATCACTACTGTCAATAGCTTCAAAGACAAAATCACAATACCTCGCTTTTGTGCCACTGTCAAACGATTGACTTGTTTGTAGCAAAATATCATTCATATGAGCTAGGAAGATCTTCGTTGTCTTGTTTATAACTGTCACCGAAACGTCAGTCATGAGAGAAATTTCTTTTACAGATCTTGGGACATTCATGTTTTTACACGCATATAATATACAACACGCGATTAATCCCTTCCGTATTTGTCCACGTGACAGTTTACGCATCGAAATGATAGAGTAGTAATATTTTGCTTGTTCAACAATAGCTGGTTTCAAATGACCTTTGTCTGCCGCCATATTTGTTATTGCAACGAATATGTGATAGCGACTACGCTCCACATAATTCATGGATATTTGACTGTGCAAGCGCTTCATGAACCCATTCGTTCGCGTTCCTTGAATCATTGTGCTCAATGAACTTTTTTCAAGAAGTGGGTTAATTGGACAACCTACACGACACGGGTTGGTTCGCGAATAGTCCTCTCCTGAACCCGCCCACTCAGGAGTATCGTCAATGCGGTCGGATTCGATAACAACACCACAGTTTTTACATACAAGTGTGCCACTCGCATAGTCTGCACACATCGTGTGAAGTATTCCGCAACTTTTACAGGGAAGAATCTCATTGTATTGATCGTCATTCTCTTCTTCAATTGATTTTTTTTCCATTTGTTCCATTTGTTTCCATATGATATCGTAATCCATTTTACATTAGTACAAAGAGATCTTAAAGTGAAAATCTTCCATTTCAATTTGTTTTTTGATTTACAGAGTTTGATGAAACATTTTTTACTTTCTTTTTAGATGTCAATTTCCAATAGATGAACAAACCAAGAAAGAAACCTATTAATAAGCCGTAACCTACATGTTTCATTTTATTTTTGAATGAACATTCATCGCTTTTATCTTCAACCATTTATATAAGAATATATTTAAAATATGTTATACTTATATAACATGAACGACGGATATTGCACATGTTACGTATTCCTCCTATTTGTCTTTGTAATTTTACTTATTATGAGCATATTTAAGGGTAAATATGAACAACAACAAGAAGGATTCAACTTTTTCAAAAATTTATTAAATACAGGTAGCAACGTTAGGAGCACACCAGGTAGCAACGTTAGGAGCACACCAGGCAGCAGCGTTAAGAGACCACCAGGCAGCAGCGTTAAGAGACCACCAGGTCAAGAGGAGAAACGCGATAAGGTCTCTGCATTTGAGGGGTGGAATATTTTTGACGAAGATCCTCTCTATAAATATAGGCTAGGTTGGACCGTATAGGAATCTCAAACCATATATAGATTTAAATTACTTGACTCTAAGTTTAATTTCAATAATTAAGTTTTTTCTTTGATGTCAGTTTCCATAACATTATCGCACCGATAACAAGACCCAGAAAAAAAGCTATAAATATGTATTTTATGATTGACATAAGCGTACTTTCACAACAATTTCCTTCATTTTCAGCCATTTGTATAAAAAAACATAAAAATTTTTAACAATTTAAGGATCTACACTCTAATTATATAGAACCATAGTTATGAAAGACAACTGTTCCATCTGTCTAGAACTTCTATTGAAAGACACGACGACAACTCAATGCGGTCATGTCTTTCATTCGTCTTGTATTGAAGCGTGGCACCGTATCAAACCCACGTGTCCAACGTGTCGTTTCCACAACACACCCTTTATTGAGTCTTACGCTGTTGATCACGATGATGATGACTGGGTACAATACTATTTCAATGGTGTTGAAGAAGTCCATGATTACATGGACAAAAGTGACTCTGATTCAGAGTAAGATTTTTTATGAAAGATACACTCTATGGAGTTTTTCTTTTAAGTATTTCATGCGGCACATCGGGCACATTACTTTCAATGTTCCAACTACATTCCATCGCCTTTCCTTGCAGCATGGGGCGCAAAAAACGTGTCCACACGGAATTGACCATGGTGTGCTTGTCTTGTCCATGCAAATACTGCACTTGATGCTTGATAGTTCTTCAGCCATTTGCGGCTCGTCGTCTCCCGTCAGGTCAATCATCATGAGGGGAGTGGGTAAGGAAGTTTTTGAAGTTGTGAGTCATCTTTTTATTTTATTCGGAGTATTGTATTTTTTTAGATTTGAAACTTGTTAAAAGCCGAGACAATCAAGAATCCGTCACTTTCAAAAATTAGGCCACATGAATGCATCTATCCATTTGACGATGTTTCAATGTTATAAAATATACATTTAAGTAAATGAAAGAATATTACGCCTACTTATTTTTTGTATTCATTATCATTTTGATAATGAGTATATTCAAAGGTAAACACGACCAACAAGTAGAGGAATTGAACTTTTTCAAATCTCTGTTCGGTTGGGGCGGTAATGAAGGAAGCACACCAGTCAGCACTGTTAGAAGCACACCAGTCAGCACTGTTAGAAGCACACCAGTCAGTACACCAGGTAGCACGTCAGAAGACTGGGAACCACCAACAAACATTCTTAAGGAAGTTCTACTATCGATACAAAAAACTGGTACATTTCGAGACCTGACTATGGACACGCTAGTTTGGGATGAGGGGTTTTGGACTGAGGAGGAGGGAGAAGATGATAGGTGGATCGAAAGATCTCAATATACTCAATTAGGAGAGGTGGGGTATTTGTTACAAGAATTCTTTGGAGATATCGCGCATCAATGTGGGGTAGAAAATATGAAAACAATTAAAAATGCATGTAATCTAAATATTGAAAGTCATAGATTGATTTCTGATGGATTGGTAAATTTTATACTTCAATATGATCACCATTCTATATCTAATACTTGGGAGTTTCTAACGGAAAGTGCAAACGATTTAATAACGATGTATTTTGAAAAAGCCGATGATGAGATATCAGGATGGCGGGTTGGTGAACCAGGATGGCAGGACAATGTGGCAAAGACCTCTACATATTTAGAACTGGAAACGGCTTTGGAAAATCATGATATGAATATTGATTTTGAAACTGAATTAATAAACGATTTAGCACATTTTGACGAAATAATTCAGTCACCAGATAAGTATGACGACAAGATCGTCAAACATATTTGGGTTGGTTACTGGATGATGTTTTATCAGGCTAATGAACAATTCAAATTGATAAACGATAAAATTGATAAACTTAATCCACAAACTACAGCACTCGTCACACAATACACAATTGCCTGGAATGACTGGTATCTTACAAGCCTATGGTATGGGGAAGATGGTGTTAGTGAAGCGTTTGTGAAAGCATTGTATAATTGTTTAGTTTGGCCACTCGTTCCGAATTCAACTGGATAAGGATTTTTTCAAATACTGCAGCCATTTGCGGCTCTTCGTCTCCCGTCAGGTCAATCATGAGGGGAGTGGGTCTTTTTCTGTATTTTTAAGATTTGAAACTTGTTAAAAGCCGTGACGACCAAAGGAACCGTCACTTTCAAAAATTAGGCCACATGAATGCATCTATCCATTTGACGATGTTTCAATGTATGTTGTTTTACAAAGAGATGAAAGATGAAGATATTCGAGACGTATGGAAGAAGCTGAACAAGGATAAATCTCCGTACATCACACACATGCACGCGTGCCCGCCAGGAGCTTTGGCAATCCGACTCGATGAAAGTTCGATTGACAAGTTCAAAATTGGAAGCATCCATTTGAAACTAGACTACAATACCATCAAACTCTCCATCATCCTTTTTTCCAACATGAAGATGAAGTTCAGCGGCGGACTACAGAGACTGGAACACTTTTCGCCAACCATTGATTTCTGGAATTTCGTCAAGGGTACCATCATCCAACCGTGCGTGGGTTTGTTCTTTGAGAACGCAATCACTGGCGAGTTCGTGTCGGGCATGGTCAACGCAAGTTGCAAGTTGGGTGAGAAGCTCGTGTTTGGAACATTTCTCAAGAAAATTGATAAAGTAAAAGGATTGTCAGCAAAGCAAATCACATTACCAAAATGTTTGACGACCCCTGGCGCCAGAGGCCGCATATGCTCGTTGAAAATAAAGCGCAACGACATGAAGGGCACATTGATCTTCGACCATCATTTGTCTCTACAAGCGTTCGGCTACCGCGACCTAGATCACATGTCTCAAGACATTAGCGAGTTAAAAAATATGTTTATGTAATTTTCTTCATTTTTGTCCTATTCTTTACGCAAAATGGTGTTGATGACATTGGATGTTCTTCAACGTCATCAACGCAAATATTTTTGTGTAAATATTAAAATAATAATAAATATAAACAAATGGTTTATAGGACGCGTGCAAAAGCTGCAACTATAAAAAAAGATACAACGGGTACAGAAAAAGATACAACGGGTACAACGCGTAAACCGCGTGCAAAAAAAGATACAACGGGTGTACCGCGTGCAAACAAAAAAGCACGCGGTATAACGTATAAACCAATTACGAAGCGTAAAACGCGTGCGCAAAACCCAAAAGATGCAACGGATATTTTTTCGGATCCACACAGGGTTTTTTTTAATCCACCCGAAAAATATTATGAAAGCGCTAAAAACCAACTAAAAGGTTATACCAGGCACGGTCTGGATATAGAAGATGATAAATCGAAATATATGTTCATGATCATCGATACAGTGCATGATATTTTTGATCGAGAAAGTACTTTAGCGAACGATACAGAAATCAACAAACACAAACCTCTTTTAGTGGAACTTGGAATATTCAGTAATCAAAAGAAACAAGAAGAAAAACATAACAATTTCGTACAAAATGTGTATTTTGATACTTTAAAATCGAAATTTAGTCAACTTACTTTCAAGCATACTGTTCCGTTTGTTTTTCCTGAACATCTTCAAACGCGAGATAATACTAATACATTAAAACAACCAAAAAATGGAAGATGGGAGGATACTACTTTCAAAGCAAACACGTTTCATCAATACTGGTCTAAATATTTATTAAGTTATGATTTAGATACGGAAAAGCACCTTCTTTTTTGTGAATATATCGATAAGGAAATGAAGAATTTTGATCCGTCGTGGACATCAAAATCCAAGAAAATAAATAGCTCATCATGGGGTTGGGACACACAACAAAAAAAACTAATAATTGAAAAATTCACAAACATAATCCAAAACTCTTCAACAAAATCAATAAACCAAGTAAATGGAGCATTAATAGAATTCCTCAATGGTTCGAACCAAGATATTACTGGTTTCATATACAAGTATTTCATAAAAATGTCGAAAATGACTTTTATACCTTCGTTCAAAAAACTGGATGATGTCAAAAAAACTGTTATAAAAAGTGTGAGAACAATGATAAGAAACCATTACACCTGTCATGAAGCAAGGACGGGTGGTCAATACACATCCACAAGCTTCTTGAACGATGTAAAAAAAACAGGCGAAATAACACGAATTATTGAAGAATACGATCAACTCAGATTGGCCATAGACGCCACAAAAGGCTCCGTAATGGAGACAGCGGTGGGGCAGAAAGAAAGTTTGAAAAAAAAAGGATTGGTACTTACTCCTGCCATATTACTAGATTCTGCAATTACACCAGAAGAACCCTTTTACACATTCTTGCTCGTTGATTGTAAAATTACATATCTGAATAATAATAATAAGAACACTTTGGTGATTAATTTCAATCCAGATACGATCAAAAGTCAACAAATAACGGGAACATTTCAAATTAAAATGTACGTGACACGGATAAAACATGAAACGAATAGAAATAGTAATTATTTATTCGATCAACTCGTACCCTTTGTTGATCAAGGAGAAAATACAAGAGTTATAAAAGATGTCAAAATGAATAACATTAAACAAACTGTGATTATGATGGCGTGGATGAAACCTGTAAATAACGGGTTAATTTTTCCAGGTTCCCAACTTTTAGTTATCGACCTTTTAAATAAATACAAAAACGCAATTTTTGACTCCGAATTAGATACCCAGACTAAACGGACGGATTTCTTTGACAAGCAAAAGATAGAGAATAAATGCGATGTCGTTTTACATAAAAAACATAAATTTGCGGGTATGGAATTGAAGGAATGTATTCTTGAAATTGTTCATTGGAACACAAAATATTACAAATCATCAGTGTTGAATAATTTCAAAAACAGGAATTTAGTACGTTTCACTGCTGTAAAATACTTTTTGGATTGGAAACGCATGGGAGATATGTTTCAAATTGATTACCTGTTGGCTTATAACAATTGGCAAAACAAAAAAAGTGGGCCGTTAAATACTCAAATAAACCGTGGGTTTCCTTATGTTTATTTTACATCACAGGATATACTAGCCATATGTTCCGCGACAGGAATGTTGACTGATAATATTGATAATAGAAACACAGGATTGTCAATTGTATTCAACACGGGTAGTAGCTCAAGCTGGAATATATGTACAAATACACAACTAACATTCCATAACAAGTACTTTCAAGATAAGACTATTAACATCGAAGAGAACAAGAAAAAAAAAAAAAAAAAGCAGCCAAAAAGATACCGTTTGAACCCTAATAAAAATAATAATAATATGAATATGCATATGAGTAAGAATAATATGAGTAATAATAATAATATGAATAATAATATGAGTAATAATAATATGAATGTTTTTTATAATGCACGAACCAAAGTCAACGAGAACTACTTAAACGACCAACCTATTTCAAACGCTGGTAGTGGGCGCCATCCCCAGCCCCAGCCCAAACTCCTTAAAAAGAAATCGGGTTGGTGGTCATCTTTGTGGTAATCTTTCGAAGCGAAAGAAGACCATTGGCGAATATGACTCGAGTAACCCTAACCCAAGCATTCTACCCCGCGTCGTCACCAACCCGCCCAATCCACGACGTAAGCTGGTAAACCGTAAGATGGTTTGGCCAAAAAGAACTCAAATATTAGGTGTTCAGATAATTAATTAAGTTTTACCCAAATAAGATTTTTTTAATTCCTTTTCCAAAAGGCTCCACTCGCCTAACAATCGTTTTTGACACACGGTGAATAATGGGTTCGCAACACATTCCCGCCATCTGTATTGAATCAATTCAGCAGCCTTCCAATGGCGTTTGTATACATCGCATGTGTCGTGAAACAACGTAGGATATTTATATGGGACGCACTCGAACGACTTTCCACACGCATAAAGCATGTTGTTTATCATGTGTTCAAACACTTGTGAATGTGGTAAAGGAATAAATGTGAGATTGTAGCTGTAAACGTTTGCGTAAATATAACTCAT
>Ga0302136_1000262_pt1 | contig 26386 bp, 39 predicted proteins | sample CBN3_20m_MG_FD_203116 | JGI IMG/M metagenome (GOLD analysis project Ga0302136, IMG submission 203116) | Marine microbial communities from Western Arctic Ocean, Canada - CBN3_20m | ecosystem: Environmental > Aquatic > Marine > Oceanic | place: Canada: Western Arctic Ocean | collected 2017-09-15
GTCAATTACAGCCTTGAGGATTTTAGCAACGGTTAGGGGTTCAATATCTGTATGAACATCATCAGTCGCAATCACCAAGATTGCGCGATCTGCCCCCATAGCTAGAGCCGTACGCAAAGTCTCTTGATTTTGCTTTACACCAATAGAAACGGCAATAACCTCATCGGCTTGGCCTGCTTCTTTCAGGCGTATGGCCTGTTCAACTGCGATTTCGTCGAAGGGGTTCATCGACATTTTTACATTGGCCAGATCGACACCGCTGCCGTCCGCTTTTACACGAACTTTCACATTATAATCGATTACACGTTTGACCGGTACCAGGACCTTCATAGTGCGTATCTCCGTAATGAGCGAGCCGCGCGCGACTCTTGGTCAGAATTGACGCAGTGTTACCTGCGATTATTGCCGGGAAACAGTGGAAAATCGACATCTTTGGACGTAGTCGCGCCGCAAGGGTATGTTTTTTTACTGTCTCAGTAGCGATCATAATAGTACTAGCGATTGGCCCCTGGTACCCAAAGGATATCAGCGCGGCCGTCGTCATTGGCAATACGGCCTGCCACAAAAAACCAATCTGATAAGCGGTTTAAATATTTTATAGCGGAAGGATTAACTGCCTCCCCAGTAGCCAGTTCAACCGTCATCCGCTCCGCCCGGCGCGAAACTGTTCTGCATAGATGCAGATAGGCTGCTAAGGCCGACCCGCCTGGCAGAATGAAGGATCGTAGCGGCTCAAGTGCTTCATTCATTACATCAATTTCAGCTTCCAGCCTTACCACTTGTGTAGGTGTAACGCGCAGGGGCTGATACTCAGCCTCGGTATCTTTCTCCATATCCGGCCTGCACAGGTCAGCGCCGAGATCAAAAAGGTCATTTTGGATGGCAGCTAACTGCGTATCAAGTTCACCCTTAGAATGCTGTCGGGCAAGCCCAACTGTGGCGTTGGTTTCATCCACTGTCCCATAGGCATTCACTCGCAAAGAGTGTTTGTCGACACGCATGCCATTGCCTAAAGCTGTTTGGCCGTTGTCACCAGTTTTGGTATAAATTTTATTCAAAACAATCATAATTAGCTCTTCCCAAAAAATACTGCAGCGAGGATCAGCAGCACAGCTATAAATTGTGCGCCGATCCGGTAACGCATCAGTCGGTTAGAATGCTTTTTACTGAATTCGCCACCTTTGGCAAAGCTCCCGATGCCTAAGGCCAAAATCGCAAGAACCACTATACAGGCAATGCTGGCGATTATAAAAAGAGGATCTTTATCCATTACGGTGCTCCTGAACGTTGATGATTTATCTAGGCGAGATCGCACAAAAGGCCAATACCATGCGACATTACATCCGTGATATTACCCAATCTAACGCCCGGGTTGGCAAAATGCGACGCAGCATGCCCATGACATAGGTTGGTTTAGTAACATAATAGCGCGGCTTTGGATTTGCGCTTTCCAAAGCCCTTATAACTTTGACTGTGACGGCGGATGCTGGCAGCTCAAAGGCATCGGGGCCATCCTTTTGAGTGTAGAGGCGTTTTAACAGCCCAGTCTCATATTGTGCTTTGCGGGGCGAATTTTTCCAATCGACCCACTTTTCAAAATGGGGCACTGAATTTTCCCGGATCTTGGTACCAATCGGCCCAGGCTCAATCAGAATAATTTTGATATTTGTATCGCGCATTTCTATGCGTAGAGTATCGGTCAAACCCTCCAGAGCGAATTTAGAGGAAGTATAGGCACCACGCCATCGCATCACAACAAGCCCCAAAACTGACGAACAATTTAGTATGCGTCCATGCCCTTGCGTCCGCATGATCGGAAGGACTTGACGCATTACCTCATGATAGCCAAACACATTGGTTTCATAGATAGAGCGCAGCGCGTCGGTTGGGAGATCCTCCACTGCACCTGGGACAGCAAAGGCGCCGTTGTTGAACACGGCATCCAAAGTTCCATCTGTTCGGTTGGTGATATAGGCAAGGGTCTCGGTGATAGATTGAGCGTCGGCGTAATCCAGTCTGGGGGCGTCGATGCCCATCTGGACAATGCGATCGCAATCTTTTTGTTTTCGACAGCTGGCGAAGACCAACCATCCCATCGCATGCAGTGTTTTGGCACAATCCAGCCCAATGCCAGAAGAACATCCCGTAATTAGAATTGATTTTTGCATGTCAGGCCCCTTCATTTTGTATTGCGCTTCGATAATTATTGACTGGTTACGGATTTCATTCAGAACCTAAGACGGTTGGGCTGGACCTACCAGATTTGCACAGTTACACCACATATATGTCTAATGAGTTAAGTGATATCAATATGCCGTCGAATGAAGTTTCGGAACCGCTGCGCCGCGCGATTGGTGAGCGCTATCTCACCTATGCGCTGTCGACAATCATGCACCGTGCACTGCCCGATGCTCGAGATGGCTTGAAGCCTGTGCACCGGCGGATTTTATATGCGATGCGGGAGTTGAAGCTTCATGCCAGCGGTGGTTTTAGGAAATCAGCGAAGATATCGGGTGATGTGATGGGCAACTATCACCCGCATGGTGATGCTGCGATTTATGACGCGATGGCACGCTTAGCTCAGGATTTCAACGTGCGATATCCATTAGTTGATGGTCAAGGAAACTTTGGCAATATTGATGGTGATAACCCTGCAGCGAGCCGCTACACGGAAGCACGGATGACTATTGTTGCGGAGGCCTTACTCGAGGGCCTTTCAGAAAACGCAGTTGATTTCCGCGAAAATTATGATGGCACGCTGACTGAGCCTATCGTTCTGCCTGCGACCTTTCCAAACCTTCTTGCTAATGGTAGCACTGGTATCGCTGTGGGGATGGCTACTAATATTCCGCCTCACAATATTTCAGAACTAATTGATGCCTGTTTGCACTTAATTAAAACTTCTGATGCCCGCGACGATACTCTGTTGCAGTATGTTCCTGGCCCGGACTTTCCAACGGGTGGTATTTTGGTGGAGCCACCAGAAAATATTGCGCAGGCTTATCGTACGGGCCGTGGCTCTTTTCGCTTACGCTGCAAATGGGAAATTGAAGACCTCGGCCGGGGCCTATGGCAGATTGTAGTCACTGAGATCCCTTATCAAGTACAAAAATCAAAATTAATTGAGAAACTTGCTGAGGTCATTCAAACTAAGAAGGTTCCAATACTTGGCGATGTACGCGACGAATCTGCTGAGGACCTTCGGGTTGTTTTGGAGCCACGCAGTAAAAATGTGGATCCAGAGCTTTTGATGGGCATGCTCTATCGCAATAGCGATCTCGAATTGCGCTTTAGCCTAAATATGAATGTGCTAATCGATGGGCTAACTCCCAAAGTTTGCAGCTTGAAGGAGGTTTTGCGTGCCTTTTTGGACCACCGCCAAGAGGTTCTGGTGCGCCGGGCTGTCCACCGCCTTTCTAAGATTGATCACCGTTTAGAAGTGTTGGAAGGCTTTATTTTGGCCTTCCTAAATTTGGACCGTGTGATCGATATAATCCGGTTTGACAATGATCCCAAAACGGCCCTGATGTTTGAAGAGTGGGCGCGCGACCACCCGCGGGCCATGGCGGAAAGCGACTACGTAGGACCTCTGAACTATCGGAAGGTTGAAGCTGGTCAAGAAGAGTTGAGCGACGTCCAGGCTGAGGCTATTTTGAACATGCGGCTACGTAGTTTGCGGCGCCTCGAAGAAATGGAACTGCGACGTGAGCGCGATGATCTACAACAGGAACGTGCTAACCTTGATGACTTGATAGCGGACACGGGCCTGCAATGGGCTAAAATTAGCGAGCAATTGCGCGCTACACGCAAGGCATTTGGCAAAGACTATGCTGGCGGTGCGCGTCGCACCGCCTTTGCCGTTGCTGGCGAAGTTGAAGACGTGCCGCTTGAGGCGATGATTGAGCGTGAGCCAGTGACTGTAGTGTGTTCTAAAATGGGTTGGATCCGCGCGATGTCTGGCCATCTGGCGCTCGAAAAGGCGCTTAAATACAAAGATGGTGACGAAGCTCGATTTGTGTTTCATGCTGAAACTACTGATAAACTAATCGTATTTGGAACCAATGGCCGCTTTTATACTTTAGTTGCGGATAACCTGCCTGGTGGGCGTGGAATGGGTGAACCTTTACGCCTTATGATTGATCTGCCCAATGATGTTGGGATCGTGGATTTGTTTATCTATGACCCTAAGGGCAAACGCCTTGTTGCTTCGATGGCTGGCGATGGGTTTGTTGTGCCTGAAGCTGAGATTGTGGCGCAGACTCGCACTGGGCGGCAGGTCCTTAATGTGAAGGGGGATGTGAAAGCCCTCTTGGCGCATCGAGTGATAGGTGATCATGTTGCATGCGTTGGTCAAAACCGCAAAGTCTTGGTTTTTGCTCTTAATGAATTACCTGAAATGGGTCGTGGAAAAGGTGTGCGCCTCCAGAAATATAAAGATGGAGGCCTTTCTGATGCCACCACATTCGCAATGCAGGAAGGTCTGTCTTGGAAGGACCCAGCAGAGCGCACACGGACGGTGGAAGAAGCTGAGCTTTTGGAGTGGGTTGGAAAACGAGCCAGCGCTGGGCGTATGGCCCCACGTGGATTTCCTCGCGATAATCGTTTCACAAAGTGACATGAATTTACTATTGGAGATAGGCCCAGCGGGCACTAGATCAATTCAAATAGGAGCTAACAATGGTTTGTGTTGAATTGCATGTCTGCCATTGCTAGCTTTGTCCGAATTTTAAGGAGTTGGTATGGTTTGGCGTGTGGCATATACATGCCTTTTGTTCTTAGCTGCATGTTCCTCACCAACGCAGGATTTTCAAACTAAGCTTGTTCCGATTGGGAATTTCAGACTAGGACAGATTGTGCCTCGTGCAGACGCAGAGCTGACCAAAGGTCCATTATCGCGTACAGCCAGCCATGAAGAGTGGGTGGCGGCGGTGAATGATGCCTTTAAAGACAGGTTTTCCAGATTTGATGGTGGCTCTTATTACCATCTAGGCATTACAGTGATTGGTTACATACTTGCTAAGCCCGGCATTCCGATAATTGTCGCCCCTAAGTCAGTCTTAATTTTTAGGGTGATTGTGCTCGAAGATCATACCGGCAAGGTGCTTACTGAAAAACCGTATCAAATAACTGTAATAGAACAGCTTAAGGTTAGTTCATTACTAGGATCGGGTTATACAAGTTCACGTGAACAGCAGATTAACAATTTAGCCCAACAAGCGGCCCTCAGCACAGAGACCTGGTTACGCCGTCAGCCCTGGTTTGAAGGTCCTGACACCATCGTGGAACTACCTAATGATGTTGAAACAGATCTTGCAGTTGTGATCGAAAGTGACACCCAATAGCATCGCATCTGCGTGCTTTATCACAATACTCTTGATTTTCATCTCACGGTCCAATATCTGCGCTGCGATATCATAAACACGGGCCTATGGCCCTTTAACAAAAGGTTGCCACCCATGGCCAAGGAAAAGTTTGAACGTTCAAAACCACACGTAAACATCGGCACAATTGGTCACGTTGACCACGGCAAGACGACTTTGACTGCTGCGATCACCAAGCAATTTGGTGACTTCCAGGATTATGCGTCGATTGACTCGGCCCCTGAAGAGCGCGCACGTGGGATCACGATCTCTACTGCACACGTTGAGTATGAAACAGAAGCGCGGCACTATGCTCACGTTGATTGTCCAGGCCACGCTGACTATGTGAAAAACATGATCACTGGTGCTGCACAAATGGATGGCGCTATCTTGGTTGTGAACGCTGCCGACGGTCCAATGCCGCAAACTCGTGAGCACATCTTGTTGGGTCGCCAGGTTGGCATTCCTTACATGGTTGTCTACATGAACAAAGTTGACCAAGTTGACGACGATGAGTTGTTGGAATTGGTTGAAATGGAAATCCGCGAGCTGTTGTCCAAATACGAATATCCTGGCGACGACATTCCCATTATTCCAGGCTCTGCCTTGGCTGCCTTGGAAGACCGCGATCCTGCAATCGGTACAGAATCCATTGCAAAATTGATGGCTGCTGTTGACGAATATATCCCAACACCGACACGCGCTATTGACCAACCTTTCTTGCTGCCAATCGAGGATGTATTCTCGATCTCTGGCCGTGGTACTGTTGTAACGGGTCGTATTGAGCGTGGCGTTATCAACGTGGGCGAAGAGATTGAAATCGTGGGCATCCGGGATACTACAAAATCTGTTTGTACTGGCGTTGAAATGTTCCGCAAATTGCTGGACCGTGGGGAAGCTGGCGACAATGTTGGCGTGTTGTTGCGCGGCATTGATCGTACAGGCGTTGAGCGTGGCCAGATCCTGTGTAAGCCAGGTTCAGTTAAGCCACACACCAAATTTGAAGCAGAAGCATATATTCTGACTAAAGATGAGGGTGGTCGTCACACACCATTCTTTGCCAACTACCGCCCACAGTTTTACTTCCGGACTACAGACGTAACGGGTACAGTTGTTCTCCCAGAAGGCACAGAAATGGTTATGCCTGGCGATAACTTGAAGTTCAACGTTGAGCTGATTGCCCCAATCGCTATGGAAATGGGCTTGCGCTTCGCAATCCGCGAAGGTGGCCGCACTGTTGGCGCCGGCGTTGTTTCTAAAATACACGAGTAATTACTACGCAGGCCTCCTAAAAAGGCCTGCATTCGTTCGACGAGGGCAGGTTCGCCAGTCTTCCTATCAACAGACTTCAAGCCCTGGAAAGGGGTAACGAAATGCAAAGTCAAAATATCCGCATTCGTCTGAAGGCGTTTGACCATCGTGTGTTGGATGCTTCCACACAAGAGATAGTCAATACTGCCAAACGGACTGGTGCACAGGTACGTGGCCCAATACCACTGCCAAATAAGATTGAGAAATTTACTGTTTTACGTGGACCACACGTTGATAAAAAATCTCGTGATCAGTTTGAAATCCGCACGCACAAGCGCTTGCTGGATATCGTTGACCCAACACCACAGACTGTGGACGCGCTGATGAAGCTCGACCTAGCCGCCGGTGTTGATGTGCAAATCTCAGTTTAAGGGGGTATATAAAAAATGCGCTCTGGAGTAATTGCAAAAAAAGTCGGCATGACCCGGCTATTCATGGAAGATGGCCAACAGATTCCAGTGACTGTTCTGTGTTTAGATGGGTTGCAGGTTGTTGCTCAACGTACGTCGGACACTGATGGCTATACAGCTGTTCAGTTGGGCGTGGGTTCTGCGAAAGCAAAACGCACAAGCCAAGCTATGCGTGGACACTTCGCCAAAGCTAACGTTGCGCCTAAGCGCAAGGTTGCTGAGTTCCGTGTGTCGGCTGAAAATTTGATTGAAGTGGGTGCCGAGATTTCAGCAGAACACTTCCTTGAGGGTCAGATGGTTGACGTGTCTGGCACATCAATCGGTAAAGGTTTTCAGGGTGCTATGAAGCGTTGGAACTTTAAAGGTCTACGCGCGACGCACGGTGTTTCAATTAGTCACCGTTCGCATGGTTCTACTGGTCAGTGTCAAGACCCTGGCAAAGTGTTCAAGGGTAAGAAAATGGCTGGTCACATGGGTGCGGCAAAGGTCACAACCCAAAACTTGGAAGTTATCCGCACTGATGCTGATCGCGGTTTGATCATGGTAAAAGGTGCTGTTCCAGGCTCTAAGGGTGGCTGGGTTACCATTAAAGATGCGATGAAAAAGAAATTGCCTGATGGCGTTCCTTTTCCAGCAGCAATCAAATCAGCAGCCGCACAGGTTGAAGCTCCATCAGCTGACGTCCCTGCGGAAGGCGGTGAAGCATGAAATTAGATGTCATCAAATTAGACGGCGGCAAAGCCGGTTCTATTGATCTTGACGAAGCTCTATTTGGTCTTGAGCCACGAGTAGATATCCTGCATCGTGTTGTGCGCTGGCAGCGCAACAATGCGCAGGCTGGCACTCACAAGGTAAAAACACGGTCAGAAGTAAGCTACTCTACCAAGAAAATTTATCGTCAGAAAGGTACTGGTGGCGCACGTCACGGTGCTCGTTCTGCACCTATTTTTCGCGGTGGTGGCGTTTACAAAGGCCCAACGCCTCGCAGTCATGGGCATGAATTGCCTAAAAAGGTTCGCATATTGGGCCTGAAGCATGCGCTATCGGCGAAAGCCAAGGCGGGTGAGCTGGTTGTTATTGATGCTGCTGTATCAGACGGAAAAACTAGCGCTCTAGCCAAAATGGTTTCAAACCTGGGCTGGAAACGTGCTTTGATTATTGACGGTGCTGCTGTGAATGAAAACTTTGCACAGGCTGCACGTAACATTGAGGGCTTGGATATCTTGCCAACAATGGGTGCAAATGTGTTTGACATCCTGAAGCGTGACACCTTGGTGATCACTAAAGCAGGGTTGGAAGCTTTGGAGGCCCGTTTGAAATGAGTGCTAAACCAGAACATTACGATGTAATCCGCAAGCCGATCATCACCGAAAAAACAACAATGGCATCTGAGAATGGTGCAGTAGTTTTTGAAGTAGCTATCGACAGCAACAAACCCACCATCAAGGAAGCTGTTGAAAGCTTGTTTGATGTGAAGGTTAAGGCAGTCAATACTACTATCACCAAAGGCAAAGCAAAGCGCTTTCGCGGTATGTTGGGCAAACGTAAAGACGTAAAGAAAGCTTATGTGACGCTCGAAGAAGGCAACACAATCGACGTATCCACTGGCCTGTAAAGGTGTGCGGTTGAAATTAAAAAAAGCCCTGCTGGCAACGGCGGGGCTTTTTTTGTAAAGTACCATCTGCTGCTTGGACACTTGCCTCATGCCATATATTGTCGATGAAGCAATATCTTTGGTGCCTAGCCTATAGAAAATTGTATGGTTAGATAGCTGCATTAGGCCTAAAATATGTATAGGTAATTCTCTTTTTAAAAGCTTTCTTTCCAAACTTAAAATCTAGTTTTTAGATTAGATTCAATATCGATAGAAAAACATGATGCAGTTGCGATGTGTGAGTTGAAACCCACTCTCGCAAACAGATTTGGCAAACAGATTAGTTTATTTACCGTGTCCCAAAGATCTTTTCCCAAACGCAACGGTTCAACATGTAGAATATACTCAAATTTTGCGGAGTAAAAGTGTCGATTTATTCTTGTTTTGACGGTTGAAAATAGCGCCCCCCCCTTGCCTCCTTCTACCCCCACTGCTATCAGCCAACAACGTCATGTACCTCAGATTCGTCTGGGGTTGTGTCGTCTTGGGGAAGCCCAATTTAAACGGGGACCTCCGGGGCCCTAAACACCAGTGGCCCTCCGGGGCTGCACGAAGCAAACGGAAGACAGAAAGCATGGCATTAAAGTCGTATAAACCGACGACGCCAGGCCAGCGTGGGCTGGTACTGATCGACCGTTCGGAGCTTTGGAAAGGACGTCCAGTCAAAACTCTCACAGAGGGTTTGACAAAATCGGGCGGCCGGAACAACACCGGACGGATCACATCGCGGCGTCGTGGCGGTGGGGCAAAACGCCTTTATCGTATTGTTGACTTCAAACGGAGTAAGTTTGACGTTTCAGCAACAGTGGAACGGATCGAGTATGACCCGAACCGGACAGCATTTATTGCCCTCATAAAATATACAGATGGCGAGCAGGCATACATCTTAGCACCACAGCGATTGGCTATTGGTGACATGGTTGTAGCTTCTGCAAAGGCCGACATTAAACCTGGAAACACAATGCCATTCTCCGGCATGCCCATAGGTACAATCATCCACAACATAGAGTTGAAAGCTGGCAAGGGCGGTCAGATCGCCCGTGCTGCAGGCACATATGCTCAGTTTGTTGGTAGAGATGGAGGCTATGCTCAGATCCGCCTGTCATCAGGTGAACTGCGTTTGGTCCGTCAAGAGTGCATGGCTACTATTGGTGCTGTGTCGAACCCAGATAATTCAAATCAAAACTTCGGTAAGGCCGGTCGCATGCGCCACAAGGGTGTTCGGCCCTCTGTCCGTGGTGTTGTTATGAACCCGGTCGATCACCCACACGGTGGTGGTGAAGGTCGGACATCTGGCGGGCGCCACCCAGTTTCCCCTTGGGGCAAGCCTACCAAGGGTGCTCGCACTCGCAATAAAAACAAAGCGTCGCAAAAGCTTATCATCCGCTCGCGCCACGCCAAGAAAAAGGGGCGTTAATAGATGTCTCGTTCCGTATGGAAAGGTCCTTTTGTGGATGCTTATGTGCTTAAAAAAGCCGAAGCAGCCAGTGAAAGTGATCGTAATAATGTTATTAAAATTTGGTCGCGTCGTTCGACGATTTTGCCGCAGTTTGTGGGTTTGACTTTTGGTGTTTACAATGGCCGGAAGCATATTCCTGTTAATGTTACTGAAGAAATGATTGGCCAGAAATTCGGTGAATTTTCGCCGACCCGCACCTATCACGGGCACACGGCCGATAAAAAAGCGAAGCGGAAATAAGCTATGAGCAAGGATAAAAATCCCCGCCGCGTGGCTGATAACGAAGCAATGGCGAAAACGCGCATGCTTCGGACCTCCCCGCAAAAGCTGAACTTGGTTGCCCAAATGATACGTGGTAAAAAAGTTAACAAAGCTTTGACAGACCTGACGTTTTCTAAAAAGCGGATCGCTGATGATGTAAAGAAGTGTCTACAGTCTGCGATTGCGAATGCTGAAAATAATCATAGCTTGGACGTTGATGAGCTGGTTGTGGCAGAAGCATATGTTGGTAAAAACTTGACCATGAAACGTGGCAGGCCTCGTGCCCGCGGCCGGTTTGGCAAGATTGTTAAACCATTTTCCGAACTTACTATTTTGGTTCGCCAGGTTGAGGAGCAAGCATAATGGGACATAAAGTCAATCCAATCGGTATGCGTCTTCAGATAAACCGTACATGGGATAGCCGTTGGTACGCAGATACTAAAGATTATGGCAATCTGCTACTTGAAGACCTAAAAATTAGGGAATTCGTTGGTGAAGAATGCAAACAAGCCGGCATAAGTCGTGTGGTCATTGAACGTCCGCACAAGAAGTGTCGGGTGACAATCCACACAGCCCGCCCTGGCGTAATTATCGGTAAAAAAGGTGCAGACATAGAAGGTCTGCGTCTCAAAGTTGCCTCTATGACAGACAGTGAGCTACACCTCAATATCGTTGAAGTGCGTAAGCCTGAGTTGGACGCAACCTTGGTTGCTGAAAGCATTGCACAGCAATTGGAACGCCGGGTATCTTTCCGTCGTGCCATGAAGCGTGCAGTTCAGAGTGCAATGCGCATGGGCGCCTTGGGAATTCGTGTGAATGTTGCGGGCCGTTTGGGCGGCGCTGAGATCGCGCGTACCGAATGGTACCGCGAGGGTCGGGTTCCTTTGCACACACTTCGTGCTGACATCGATTACGCTCCTGCAGAGGGTCTGACCGCCTATGGTATCATTGGTATCAAGGTCTGGATTTTTAAAGGTGAGATAATGGAACACGATCCAGCCGCACGTGATCGTAAATCGCAAGAATTGCAAGATGGCCCAGCACCGCGTGGTGCAGGTGGCAATCGCCGCAACGACCGCTAAGGAGAAGAAAAATGCTTCAACCAAAGCGTACTAAATTCCGTAAAATGCACAAAGGCCGTATCCACGGCGAGGCTAAGGGTGGTAGCACTCTTAATTTTGGTGCGTTCGGCCTGAAGGCAACTCAACCTGAGCGTATTACTGCGCGTCAGATTGAGGCTGCTCGCCGTGCCATGACGCGTCATATGAAACGTCAAGGCCGTGTATGGATTCGGATATTCCCAGACCTTCCTGTGACTTCTAAGCCAACCGAAGTTCGAATGGGTAAAGGTAAGGGCTCAGTTGATTTTTGGTCTGCCAAAGTTAAGCCTGGCCGGGTTATGTTCGAAATAGATGGTGTGTCAGATGTTGTTGCGCGTGAGGCTTTGCGCCTCGCTGCAATGAAACTGCCAATCAAAACACGCGTAGTTGTTCGCGAAGACTGGTAAAAAAATTGGGGTAGGTCAACTTGCCTTAAGATAATCAAGCCCCTGCCGCGCGATTGGTAGGGGCTTTTCGTTTAGGAGCAGCTGTAATTGAAGCTGACAGAAATACGGTTTTCATCCACCATATTCATGGGCACTTCATGGCGTAGCCAGCTTTCCCAGAGCAGCACATCCCCCGCCCGGGGTTTGGCATAGATAAAATTACGTAGTTCCTCGCGCGCATCCTTTGTTCGAGTGGGGGCGGCCATCATCATGGCGAGACGTGGGTCTTCAAACTTTATGGCACTTGTGCCTTCAGGCATGGCTACATAGGTTGTGCCGCTGATCACCGAATGTGGATGAATGTGGGCTGTGTGAATGCCGCCGAAGGGCAATATGTTTATCCATAAACTATCAAGAGTGATTTTCTTTTTGCTGAGATCCAATTCGAGATCCCTGCAGAAGGCTTCCACATGTTTGTCCAGGGCCTGGACCACATTCTTGAAGATTGGGAATCGCCAATCTAAATCGTTGAGTGAGGAATAGCTTGTGTAGCCAGGAAAATCGTTTTTCTCGCACCACGCTTGGCCGGCTTCGTCGTCCTCAGCAATCGTAAGGCACGAGCTCTTCAGTTCAGATTGATCAACGGCTTGACCTAGTTCGGACAAGGCGGCGTGGTAAAGGCGGGTCGCGAATAGCGATGTTATATAAGACATGTATGTATTATATCTAACCTAAAGGTGCAGTACGAGGAAGAATTAAGAGTAGCCTGCCTCGTCGGCAATCCTTACTTGGTCTCTTAACACAAGGTGTATAACTTTGATCGATGCGGAAATAGCGTCATTGGGGTTGCTATGTGCTGCATTCCCCACTAAAGCATCCCTTCGTTATGGACTCCACTGGAATCAGGGTAACCCTTCTGGCGCCCGCTAGTGATGTTGAAAGGAAAAGGCAATGAATGCCAACGAACTTCGGGATAAGACCCCGGACCAGCTTCGTGATGAACTAGTAGCACTAAAAAAAGAAGCATTTAATCTGCGCTTCCAGCAGGCAACTGGTCAAATGGAAAACACAAGCCGCATGCGTCAAGTGCGCCGGGGCGTAGCTCGCGTTAACACAATTTTAAATCAAAAAGCGGCCGCCGCCGCAGGCGAGGAGTAAGCCTTATGCCCAAACGAATCCTGTCCGGCGTCGTTACATCGAACCAAAACGAACAGACTGTGACTGTATCTGTGGAGCGTCGCTTTAAGCATGTTTTACTTCAAAAAACTATTCGTAAGTCTAAAAAGTACAGGGCTCACGATGAAAAGAATGCTTTCAATGTAGGTGATCTCGTTCGTATTCAAGAATGTGCACCTAAATCGAAAACTAAACGCTGGGAAGTTATTGCAGAATAACTTCGCAGATTAATCGAAACCCTGGGGGATATTGCGGCATCGCACCTCATAGGTCGGGAGTAACCAAATGATCCAGATGCAAACAAATCTGGATGTAGCTGACAACAGCGGCGCACGCCGCGTTCAGTGCATCAAGGTTTTGGGCGGTTCCAAGCGTAAGTACGCATCCGTAGGCGACGTTATTGTTGTCTCGGTTAAGGAAGCCATCCCACGTGGCCGTGTTAAGAAGGGTGATGTCCGTAAGGCCGTTGTCGTTCGCACAGCCAAAGAAGTTCGCCGCGAAGACGGCACAGCGATCCGCTTTGATCGAAATGCAGCAGTTATACTCACCAATGCCAATGAGCCGGTAGGTACACGTATCTTCGGACCAGTTGTTCGTGAACTGCGCGCCAAGAACTTTATGAAAATCATTTCACTCGCACCAGAGGTGCTTTGATATGGCTGCAAAATTGAAAAAGGGCGACAAAGTAGTCGTCTTGGCTGGTAAAGATAAAGGTAAGCAGGGCGAAATTTCCTCTGTAAACCCGTCTGCCCGTAAAGCTATTGTAGATGGCTTGAACATGGCAATCCGCCATACAAAGCAGTCTCAGTCTGACCAGGGTGGGCGCATTCCGCTAGCGATGCCGATTCAGCTATCAAACTTAGCGCTGATCGATAGCAATGGTAAAGCAACCCGCATTGGGTTCCGTGAAGAAGACGGTAAAAAAGTACGATTTGCAAAATCAACTGGGGAGACCGTATAATGTTGGATACAGCAAACTACACTCCGCGCTTGAAGGCTCTTTATGCGACCGAAATTAAGGCCGCAATGAAGGAAGAGTTTGGTTATAAAAACGACATGATGATCCCGCGTTTAGAAAAAATTGTTCTAAATATGGGTATTGGTGATGCCGTGAAAGACACCAAAAAAGTAAAGCATGCGCAAGAAGCCCTGACACTAATTGCAGGCCAAAAGGCCGTGGTTACTAAAGCCAAAAACTCAATAGCGGGTTTCCGCGTTCGTGAAGATATGCCTTTGGGTACTAAGGTTACGTTGCGTGGCAATCAGATGTATGAGTTTATGGATCGCCTGACCACAATTGCCCTGCCACGTGTACGCGACTTTCGCGGCGTGAAAAGTTCTTCGTTCGATGGTCGTGGCAACTATGCCATGGGCCTTAAAGAGCATATCGTGTTTCCAGAAATCGACTTCGACACCGTTGTCGATATGCTGGGCATGGATATTATTATCTGTACCGACACTAAGTCGGATGCAGAAGCCAAAGCGCTGTTGAAGCATTTCAACATGCCCTTCAACAGCTAAGGATCTGCGATATGGCTAAAAAATCAATGATTGCCCGCGAAGTGAAGCGCCAGAAGTTAGTGGACAAGTATGCCACCAAACGTGCTGAGCTTAAAGGTATCGCGCGCGACGAAACCCGCCCCATGGAAGAGCGTTTCAAGGCACAGCTAAAGCTTGCCAAGTTGCCACGCAATTCATCTGCAACACGACTTCATAACCGTTGTCAGCTCACCGGCCGTCCTCATGCTTACTATCGTAAGCTGAAGGTCAGCCGGATCGCGCTGCGGGAACTTGGCTCATCTGGCCAAATCCCCGGTATGGTTAAGTCAAGCTGGTAAGGAGTTTAAAAAATGAACGATCCTATCGGTGATATGCTGACCCGTATTCGTAACGCTTCGTTGCGTGGAAAATCCACTGTGGAAACGCCCGCTTCTAAGGGACGCGCATGGGTACTGGATGTCCTGGCCGACGAAGGCTACATTCGTGGCTATGAAAAAATGACTGGTAAAGATGGCCACCCGGCTATCGAAATCAGCCTCAAATACTATGACGGAACTCCTGTGATCCGCGAAGTTAAGCGCGTTTCTAAGCCCGGTCGTCGCGTGTATTTGGGTGTGAAAGACATCCCCGTTGTCCGTCAGGGCCTGGGTGTGTCGATTGTCTCCACCTCTCGAGGTGTGATGTCGGATTCTAGTGCACGAGCCAACAATGTCGGTGGCGAAGTGCTCTGTACGGTCTTCTAAGGAGTAAGGTATGTCTCGTATTGGTAAAAAACCGGTCGAGCTGCCCTCAGGTGTCTCGGCATCTGTGTCCGGCCAGACCGTTGAAGTTAAGGGTCCAAAAGCGACTCGTAGCTTTACCGCAACTGATGATGTGACAATCACAGTACAAGAAAATAACGTATCGGTTGAGCCTCGTGGCAAATCCAAGCGCGCGCGTCAGCAGTGGGGCATGTCCCGAACTATGATTGCTAATATGGTAACTGGTGTTTCTGCTGGTTTCAAAAAAGAGCTTGAGATTAATGGCGTGGGTTACCGGGCACAGGTTCAGGGAAATATCCTGAAATTGTCTCTGGGCTATAGCCACGACGTAAATTTTGATATTCCTACAGGTGTGACAGTCACGGCAGCCAAGCCAACTGAGATCACAGTTGAAGGAACGGATGAGCAACTTGTTGGCCAAGTCGCGGCAAATATTCGCGAATGGCGGAAACCAGAGCCTTACAAGGGTAAAGGTATCAAATACAAAAACGAGTATATCTTCCGTAAAGAAGGTAAGAAGAAGTAGGGACCCAGGATATGGCAAATAGCAAAAGAACTCTGTTTCTGAAGCGCCGCCTGCGCGTTCGGAACAAATTACGGAAAATCAACACTGGTAAGCCCCGGTTGTCGATTCATCGTTCTTCGAAAAACATCTCGGTTCAGGTGATTGATGATGTTCAAGGAATAACCTTGGCATCGGCTTCCACTCTGGAAAAAAGCCTTGGTTATGTTGGAAAAAACAACGTGGATGCCTCCGCTAAAGTGGGTTCTGTTATCGCGGAACGTGCTAAAAAAGCGGGCGTCGAGGTAGTACTATTCGACCGTGGCGGCCGACTATTTCATGGGAAAGTTAAGGCTTTAGCCGAAGCTGCTCGTGAAGGTGGTTTGAAGTTTTAAAGTAAGTGCAGGGGGGCAGTTATGCCCTCCTCGATGATGCCGCGGTTGTTAGCTGACGGACATCGCAGACATAGGGTGCTTGGCGCCCGCAGTTCAGGAGGCCAAAATGGCTGAAAGAAATAACCAACGGGGCAACCGTCGTGAACGCGATGAAACTCCAGAATTTTCTGATCGCTTGGTTGCGATCAACCGAGTTTCCAAAACTGTAAAAGGTGGTAAGCGATTTGGCTTTGCTGCTTTGGTAGTGGTGGGCGACCAAAAAGGTCGTGTCGGTTTTGGTAAGGGTAAAGCTAAAGAGGTGCCTGAGGCTATCCGTAAAGCTACAGAACAAGCCAAGCGCCAATTGATCCGGGTTCCTTTGCGCGAAGGTCGCACGCTGCACCATGACATGGAAGGCCGTCATGGGGCTGGTAAAGTTGTTATGCGTTCAGCACCACAAGGTACAGGCATCATCGCCGGTGGTCCAATGCGCGCAGTTTTTGAAATGTTGGGCCTGCAAGACGTTGTTGCGAAATCAATTGGGTCACAAAACCCATACAACATGATCCGCGCCACAATGAATGGCCTGCAAAAAGAGAGCAGCCCACGAATGGTGGCTCAACGCCGTGGTAAAAAGGTTGCAGATATCCTGAACAGGGGTGATGCACCGGCTGCCGCTGCTGAACCTGCAGAAGCTTAAGGAGCGGACTCATGGCAAAAACCATCGTGGTAAAACAAATTGGTTCACCAATTCGTCGCCCAGCCAAACAGCGTCAAACGCTGATAGGTCTTGGCTTGAACAAAATGCATCGCACGCGTGAGTTGGAGGACACACCTTCAATTCGTGGCATGGTCAACAAGATCTCGCATATGGTTCAGATAATTGAGGAAAAAGGTTAAATCTCATGAGAGATTCTATTCTGAGCTTATAGGTAGAAACCCCGTCTGGTGACAGGCGGGGTTTTACGTTTTTTAGTACATTAATTTCTAGTCTTTTGGGGCCGGCGGCAGTAACCTTTGTACTTGCTCCCAGTCTCAGGTCCAACTATACGCGCCAAGTGGCCAATTTTCTGAGCCAAGAATCAACCAAGCCGTGGTTGGCCCGCTTACGCTTCAGGGGCTACATCCGGCAAAGGAGAAGCGTAATGAGACTTAATGAACTGCACGACAATCCTGGTGCAACAAAAACTAAGAAACGCATTGCGCGTGGTCCAGGCTCCGGAAAAGGTAAAACTGCTGGTCGTGGTATGAAGGGTCAGAAATCTCGTTCGGGTGTTGCTATTAAGGGTTACGAAGGTGGTCAGATGCCATTGTACCAACGTTTACCGAAGCGTGGCTTTAACAAGCCTAACCGGAAAGAATTCTCCGTTGTTAATTTGGGTCTCATCCAAAAGTTCATAGATGACGGCAAGCTAATCGGTGATATTACCGAAGACAGCCTGATTGTATCCGGTTTAGTGCGTCGCAAGCTTGACGGTGTGCGGGTTTTGGCGAAAGGCGATTTCACCGCCAAGGCTAATATATCAGTCACAGGTGCGTCTGGAGCTGCAAAAGCTGCTGTGGAAGCGGCTGGTGGCTCTCTTACATTGTTGCCATCTGTATCTTCAGCAGAATAGGCGGTTGCGAGCAGCTAACAAGCTGCTTACATAACTTTTAGGTTCCAAGCGCCGCCATGGGGGAGCCCCCATTGGCGGTGGTCTTGTTTTAGGGAGTTTTAAAATGGCATCTGCCGCCGAACAAATGGCCGCGAATTTAAGCTGGGGGACCTTGGGTAAAGCCACGGAACTACGCCAGCGTATTTTCTTTAGTGTAGGCCTGTTGATTGTGTACCGAATTGGTACCTATATTCCTGTGCCGGGTATTGATGCCATCGCTTTGCAAGAATTCATGGATCAAGCAGCCTCAGGCATTGGTGGTGTCCTGTCGATGTTTACCGGTGGTGCTTTGGCTCGCATGGGGATTTTTGCACTTGGCATCATGCCTTATATTTCTGCCTCGATTATTGTTCAACTTTTGGGCGCTATGTGGGAGCCGCTTAAGCAGCTCAAGAAAGAAGGTGAGCTGGGCCGTAAAAAAATTAATCAATATACGCGCTACGGCACAGTATTATTGGCGACTTTCCAAGCCTATGGCCTGGCGGCAAGTTTGCAAGCTGGCGATTTGGCGTCTGAACCAGGCTTCTTCTTCATCGCGGCCTGTGTAATCACTTTGGTTGGCGGAACTATGTTCCTGATGTGGCTGGGTGAGCAAATTACTGCACGTGGTATTGGGAACGGTATTTCTTTGATTATCTTTGTCGGTATCATAGCTGAGCTGCCTGCTGCTTTTGGTCAGTTCTTTACCCAAGGCCGTTCTGGCGCGATTGGAACGGGCACCATGCTTGGCGTTATTGCAATGCTGATCTTCACCTTGGGATTTGTTGTGTTCATGGAGCGCAGCCTGCGTAAAATCCACATTCAATACCCGCGCCGTCAAGTGGGTATGAAAACTTATGATGGTGGATCAAGCCATCTGCCGATCAAGGTTAACCCAGCTGGCGTTATTCCGGCGATCTTTGCTTCGGCTCTGTTGCTATTGCCAACAACTTTGGCAACCTTTTCTGGTGGGCAATCTGGTCCCGTTATGTCGACAATCCTTGCATATTTTGGCCCTGGCCAACCCGCTTATTTAGCATTCTTTACAGCGATGATTGTATTCTTTACGTATTTTTACACTCGTGAAGTTTCCTTCAAGACTGACGAAGTGGCTGATAATCTCAAAAACCAAAATGGTTTTGTCCCGGGTATTCGTCCTGGCGCAAAGACAGCAGAATATCTTGATTATGTTGTCACACGGCTTTTGGTCCTGGGCTCAGGTTATCTTGCTCTCGTGTGTTTGGTCCCAGAGATACTTCGCAGCCAATTTGCCATTACTGCTTACTTTGGCGGCACCTCGATCTTGATCATTGTATCTGTAGGTATGGATACAATCCAACAGGTTCAATCACATTTGCTGGCGCACCAATATGAAGGGCTGCTTGAAAAATCACAACTACGTGGTAAACGTCGTGGTAAAAAAGGTGGAGTAACACGTCAATGAACATTGTTTTGCTTGGCCCACCGGGCGCCGGTAAAGGAACACAAGCTAAGATTTTGGTTGAAGGTCGTGGTATGGTGCAACTGTCTACAGGCGATATGCTGCGCGCAGCTAAAATCTCAGGAACGGAGATGGGGAACAAAGTTGCTGCCGTTATGGAGGCGGGTGAGTTAGTCACGGACGAGATTGTGATCGGTTTGATTGCAGAGAAACTGGACGGAGAGGCAGCTGGCGGTTTCATCTTCGATGGCTTTCCACGTACATTGGCGCAGGCGGATGCTTTGGGAGTTCTTTTGGTTTCAAAAGGGGCTTCTCTGGATCATGTGATAGAGATGCGAGTTGACGATCAAGCCTTGGTTGACCGGATCACATCTCGCTCGACCTGTGGCTCTTGTGGTGAAGGATATAACGATATCTCAAAGCCTATCCCAGCTAACGGCGTTTGTCCAAAATGTAATGGGTCTGACTTTCAGCGTCGCGCTGATGACAACGAAGACAGCCTAAAAAACCGGTTGATGGCCTACTACAAGGAAACGTCCCCGTTGATTGGCTATTATTACGCTAAGGAAGTGCTGACTTCTGTTGATGGTTTGGCAGAAATTGATGAAGTGGAATCGTCCATTTTGAGTGCTTTGGGTTAAGCTCTTGACGTTTTAAGAAAACCCTCATAATTCAACTTATCTCTTTAAGAGAATCATAAGAGCCATGCGCATGGCTCTGAGTACCTCATCCGCAGGCTCGACGGCATTTGCCCCGGGCCTGTATCTGTGAAAAAAGGTTCCGGCGTTACGGAACCGCAGTTAAAAAGGAATATGCCGTGGCCCGTATTGCCGGCGTAAACATCCCGACCCACAAACGGGTCCCGATTGCCCTAACTTACATTACTGGTATTGGCTTGACTTCGGCCAAAGAAATCTGCGCCAGCGCAAACATCGACGAGACCCGTCGTATGAACGAGCTGAGCGATGCAGAAGTTATTGCCATCCGTGAACACATCGATGCGACATACAAAGTTGAAGGTGACTTGCGTCGTGAAGTTCAAATGAACATCAAGCGTTTGATGGATCAAGGTTGCTACCGTGGCCTGCGCCATCGCCGTAATCTGCCTGTACGCGGACAGCGTACACACACCAATGCGCGCACGCGCAAAGGCCCAGCGAAAGCAATCGCTGGCAAGAAGAAGTAGGGGCAGATAAATGGCACGTGATAAAAAAGCGCCCAAGCGCAAAGAACGCAAAAACATTGCAGCCGGTGTGGCGCATGTTAACAGCTCGTTCAACAACACAAAAATCTTGATCTCTGACGTACAGGGCAACGCGATCGCATGGTCGTCTTCTGGCACTTGTGGCTTTAAAGGCTCGCGAAAATCAACTCCCTATGCTGCTCAGATGGCTGCTGAAGATGCAGGCAAAAAAGCACAAGACCACGGTGTAAAAACTTTGGAAGTTGAAGTTCAGGGCCCGGGTTCGGGTCGTGAGAGTGCTCTGCGCGCTTTGGCAGCAATGGGTTTGAATATTACATCTATTCGTGATGTCACACCAATGCCGCACAACGGCTGCCGACCACCAAAGCGCCGCCGCGTATAAATTTTTATTACCTTATGGCGCGTAGGCTCTGTCTGTGCGCCATAAGGACGTTTATTTCCCTCGAGCGTCTTTGTTTTTAGGGACATGGAGCAAAGACAAGAATGGAGGACCGCATGATCCATAAGAACTGGGCAGAGCTGATTAAACCTATGCAGCTTGAGATTAAGCCAGGAAATGATCCTAGCCGACAAGCTACACTGATTGCCGAACCACTGGAACGGGGCTTTGGCCTCACATTAGGCAACGCATTACGCCGCGTTCTAATGTCATCACTTCAAGGTGCTGCGATTGCCAGCGTACAAATTGATAATGTATTACATGAATTTTCTAGCGTAGCTGGTGTTCGTGAAGACGTGACGGACATCGTTTTAAATCTAAAAGGTGTTGCTATCCGTATGGAAGTTGAAGGCACCAAGCGTTTAACTGTCCAGGCAAAAGGCCCGGGCGTTGTTACTGCTGGTAATATCGTCGAATCTGCTGGAATTGAGGTTCTTAACAAAGAACACATCCTATGCCATTTGGATGAAGGTGCTGACTTATTTATGGAGCTCACCGTTAATACTGGAAAAGGCTATGTGGCGGCTGATAAAAATCGGCCAGAAGATGCGCCGATTGGGTTGATCCCAATCGATGCGATCTATTCGCCAGTAAAAAAAGTTAGCTACGACGTTCAGCCAACCCGTGAAGGTCAGGTTTTAGATTACGACAAGCTGACTTTAAAAATTGAAACTGATGGATCTTTGACACCAGACGATGCTTTGGCTTACGCAGCTCGGATTTTACAAGATCAACTGTCTGTATTTGTGAATTTTGAAGAACCTGAAAGCGCGAATGCCGCGTCGGAAGATGACGGTTTGGAATTTAACCCGCTGCTGCTGAAGAAAGTAGATGAGTTGGAGCTTTCTGTGCGTTCCGCAAATTGCCTGAAAAATGATAATATTGTTTACATTGGTGATTTAATCCAGAAAACCGAAGCTGAAATGCTGCGGACACCGAATTTTGGTCGAAAATCTTTGAACGAGATCAAAGAAGTTCTGTCCGGTATGGGTCTGCATTTGGGCATGGATGTAGAGGATTGGCCACCTGATAATATCGAAGATTTGGCTAAAAAGCTTGAAGACAACTTCTAAACGGTTGGCGGGGTAAGACCCGCCCGCCACACGGCTGGGCAATACCGCCCCAATAGGGAGAGGTTCACTCGCATGTGCCTCCAGACAAAGAAAAATGTAAACGGAGAAATAATATGCGTCATGCACGTGGCTACCGCCGCCTGAATAGAACTCACGAGCATCGCAAAGCGATGTTTGCGAATATGGCTGGTTCTTTGATCGAACATGAACAGATCAAAACAACATTGCCAAAGGCAAAAGAATTAAAATCTATAATCGAGAAGCTTATCACATTAGGCAAGCGCGGTGATGAACATGCCCGCCGTCAAGCTATGAGCAGTTTGAAGCAGCACATGTTTGTTACTAAATTGTTTGATGTGCTTGGCCCACGTTACGCAGAACGCCAAGGCGGCTATGCGCGTGTCCTGAAAGCTGGGTTTCGCTATGGTGATATGGCACCGATGGCGATCATTGAATTTGTGGACCGCGACATAGATGCAAAAGGTGCTGCTGATAAAGTTCGTTTGGAAGCAGCGGACGAAAAAGACTAAGGTTATTTTTATTTTAGGGCCTCAGCGTATGCTGGGGCTTTTTTTATGAATAATCACGCTGAGGGCCCGGCTTAAGGTTGGGCGGAGTAAACTATTCTTACGTTTAGTCTGAAGTTTACTAACGAACGACGAAAACCAGCACACTTTAGGGCGTTTGGGCGCTTAGGTGGAGGGTTGGATGTTTACCTTTCAGGTGCCTGCTGCTTAGGGTAGGGGCTGATGATGGATTTATTTGACACCCTGGGTAAAGGCCCCCTGGAAATAGATGGCTTGCGTCCTTTGGCGGATCGTTTGCGACCACAATCTTTGGCTGAGGTGATTGGGCAACGCCAAATTTTGGGTCCTGAGGCCCCGCTGTCGGTGATGCTGGCGGCCAGGGTGTTTAGTTCGATTATTTTTTGGGGCCCGCCTGGGGTTGGAAAGACCACCATTGCGCGTCTCTTGGCGCAAGAGACTGATCTGCATTTTATTCAAATTAGTGCTATTTTTAGTGGTGTTCCTGAGCTACGCAAAGTGTTTCAGACTGCTAAAATTAGGCGCGATAACGGGCAGGGAACTTTACTGTTTGTCGATGAAATTCACAGGTTTAACAAAGCTCAGCAAGATAGTTTTTTGCCTCTTATGGAAAATGGCACAATTGTTTTGGTGGGTGCTACCACGGAGAACCCGTCGTTTGAACTGAATCCAGCCGTTCTGTCACGGGCCCAAGTGATGGTACTAAAGCGGTTGGCCCTCGAAGAGTTGGAGCTGCTTGCCCAACGGGCGGAAGCTGAGGCTGGGTTGCAGCTGCCGCTTGAAATTGACGCCCGGAGAAGCTTGCTTGAGATGGCGGATGGGGATGGTCGGAGCCTCTTAAACTTGATTGAACAGGTCATGGCTTGGCAGCTGAAGACACCTGCCGATCAATCTACATTGTCCAAGCGGCTGATGAAGCGTGCCGTGGTTTATGACAAATCTGGTGACAGCCACTACAATTTAATTTCTGCGTTCCATAAATCAGTGCGTGGATCCGATCCTGATGCTGCTTTGTATTGGTTCGCGCGCATGCTGGCCGGTGGTGAAGACCCCAGATACCTTGCCCGTAGGATCACGCGGATGGCGGTTGAGGATATTGGCCTGGCAGATCCGCAGGCGCAAAATGTATGTCTGCAGTCTTGGCAGACTTATGAGCGGCTGGGCAGCCCCGAAGGTGAATTAGCTCTCGCTCAAGCGGTCACCTATCTGGCCCTCGCACCTAAATCTAATGCCACCTATGTAGCCTATAAGTCTGCCGTACAGGATGCGAACCGGACGGGATCTCATCCACCGCCAAAACATATTCTAAATGCGCCCACTGATTTGATGAAGGACCAAGGATACGGTGATGGATATGCCTATGATCATGATGCTGAAGATGGGTTTTCGGGGCAGAATTACTTTCCAGATGGCATGGATCGGCCGAGCTATTATGCGCCGGTTGAACGGGGTTTTGAGCGGGAACTTAGCAAAAGATTAGCCTATTTTGCAAAACTGCGTACGCGTCGTGGTGGTTGACAAACTGTTTACTCCAGCACATTGGAGCCCAATGCTTATTACAACATTACAAGTGGCCCTCGGTGGGGCAATTGGTGCGGCCCTTCGATTTTTGACTGGAGTTGGTATTTTGCGCCTGATTGGTCCGGGGTTTCCGGTCGCAGTGATGGGTGTGAATGTTTTTGGGTCCTTTATGATGGGGCTGTTTGTTGTGTTCGCCACTCAGCGTGGAGTTGCGCAGTTGAACCCCTTTGTGATGGCTGGTTTGTTGGGAGGGTTCACGACCTTTTCAGCTTTCTCACTGGAAGCTGTCAGCTTGTTCGAGCGTGGGGCAATGGGGCAAGCCTTGGCCTATGTGGTAATGTCAGTTGTCTTGTCGATAGGTGGCCTAATGTTGGGCTTAATGATTGCGCGAGGGATATGGGCATGAGCCGGGTACAACTTCTAGAAGTGAATGAAGGTGATGGCGACCAGCGTCTTGACCGTTGGTTCCGCCGCAATTTCCCGCAGGTACAGCAGGGCCAGATTGAAAAGATGTGCCGTAAAGGCGATATTCGCGTTGACGGTGGCCGTGTAAAGTCAAATTCACGGGTTGAGGTGGGCCAAATCGTTCGTATTCCTCCGCTCCCTGACACACCAGCTCCACCCATCGTAGATAAGAAAATTACTGATGCGGATGCAAAGATGATCCAAGCTTGCGTTCTTTACCGCGATGATCAAATTATCGTCTTGAACAAACCTCCAGGCCTCCCGGTCCAGGGAGGAAGTAAGCAACATCGGCATGTGGATGGTCTAACCCCGGCACTACGCTTCGGTTACGACGAAAATCCGCGCCTTGTGCACCGACTGGACAAAGATACTTCGGGTGTTTTGATCCTGGGCCGCACGCGTCAAATGACGGCCTCCTTGACAGAAGCTTTTAGGCATCGCGAGACGCGGAAAATTTATTGGGCGGTTGTGGCTGGTGTGCCACATCCAAAAATGGGCACGGTAAAATATGGTTTGGTAAAGGCTGGCGGGCATGGCCCGGCGGGTGAAGGCGAGAAGATGCAATGTGTGCACCCCAATGAAGTCGCAAAAACACCAGGTGCAAAGCGCGCCACTACAGATTACGCGGTTTTGTCTCCTCTGGGCAGTAGGGCTGCGTGGGTTGCTTTGGTTCCAGTAACTGGCCGCACCCATCAACTGCGCGCGCATATGGCCGAAATGGGCCACCCTATAGTAGGGGATGGTAAGTATGGTGGGTCTGGCCAAGAAAACCTTGGGCATGGATGGGGTGCGCAATTAGGTGGTGACATTAGCAAGAAAATGCACCTGCACGCCCGACATCTAAGGTTGGAGCACCCCGTGACAAAAGCGATGCTGTCTTTCACGGCACCGTTGCCTGAACACATGCAGCGTACATGGGATCAAATGCAGTGGGATCCAAGAGATGTGGAGCTTGATCCTTTCGAGGGGGATGAATGATCCCACCACGGACGCTGATATTATTTGATGTGGATGGTACGCTGGTAGACAGCCAAGCCCACATATTAAAAGCTATGGAGTTCGCATTTCATGCGCAAAAACTGCCGCTGCCCTGCCGAGAAAATATATTGAAAATTGTTGGTTTGTCTTTGTTTGAAGCATTTGGCCAATTGTGCCCGGATGCCGATGATGCAGAGCGATTGGCCTTGGTGACTTCTTATAAAAACAGCTTTTCTAGATTGCGTCATACCACAGCACCCTCACCACTGTACCCAGGGGCACTGAAGTGCTTGGATCACCTTCAGGTCATTGGCTCTTATGTGCTTGGGATTGCAACGGGAAAATCTCGGCGTGGATTGGATTATATGCTGTCAAATCCTGATCTGGCGGGCCGCTTTGCCACTGAACAAGTGGCGGACAACCATCCCTCAAAGCCACACCCCGCAATGGTGTTGCAAGCTATGGCCGAAACACGAGCATCCCGTGGTATCATGATCGGGGATACTTCATTTGATATGGAAATGGGGCGCGCTGCCGGCTTGAAAACGATTGGAGTTAGTTGGGGCTACCATAGCGCAAGCGTTGTTGGCGAAAATGCAGACCAGGTGATCGATGATTTTGATCAACTGCTGCCAGAAATTCAAAACCTGTGGAGTGACGGATGAGCGATTGGGCCGCCAAACGATTTTGGAGCAATGTGACCATTGAGTGCCATGATGCACAGCATGTCATCTTATTAGATGGTAGATTGGTCAAAACACCAGCGAAGGCAACATTAGTGGTTCCAACTCGTGCAATGGCTGAAGCTATTGCCGCTGAGTGGGATGCGCAG
>Ga0302136_1000279_pt1 | contig 25642 bp, 25 predicted proteins | sample CBN3_20m_MG_FD_203116 | JGI IMG/M metagenome (GOLD analysis project Ga0302136, IMG submission 203116) | Marine microbial communities from Western Arctic Ocean, Canada - CBN3_20m | ecosystem: Environmental > Aquatic > Marine > Oceanic | place: Canada: Western Arctic Ocean | collected 2017-09-15
CTGACTTTGAATCTTTCACCTCGTACTCGATTATGATATCCTTGACCGGTTCAGTAGACGAACGAACCTTTACAGAATCACGTGTACGACGCTTAATAGCCTTATTACGTGAAAGTTGTGAAAAAGTTGGCTTAACGGAAGCACATGTAATAGAAGACATTTCTACCTATATGATGTTATCAAACTTTAAGTTTGTTTGTTCTCCTTTACGAGGATTTTGTTTAATATGTACAATTGTAAAACTAGACCAGCACCTGTATATGCCACTGTGAAGTTCATACCATATTTTCTGGATTGGTAGATGAGCCATAAGCAACTCCCCATTATACCCAACATTACTGCAGTTTTCCGTGTTTCATCAACTTCATCAGAACGCTTAAAATCTTGATGCATTTGAACAAAACCAATACTAAACGCAATCGCAGCGAGTACGTTATCTGTATCCATTTTTATTCTATACTAAGAATATAAAATGGACGCTATACTTGAAAAGTTTGCAGGTAAGATTGATACCCAATCTGTTGTGGTGATGGTTGAAGATATCAAACGGGAATACCTCGGTGATGGTCTCCAGAAGGAGGACATCCCCCCAATCGTCGCGAAGTTGATGATGAACACCGTGAAGTTCAAGAAACTCGAGGGTCCTCAAAAGAAGAAGTTGGTAATCGCAGTGTTGTATCACTTGATTGAAGAGATTGATGAAGGTGAAAAGGATTCGGAGTTTGAAAGTATTCTCAAAACAATGGTCCCACCTATTATTGATGGGTTTGCTACCATGCTTAAAGCTAATAAGGCTGTACAGGACCTATTTTCGTGTTGTATGAAACCAAATTAAGGATTTGAACTATTTACAGTGTAATATGAGGTTTCCACCTTTAGAGGTTATGGTACAATACGGAATATATACTGTAAAAGAACTTAAGCGCTTTTCCCAAGGACTTGTCCCGAAAAAGAAAATTAATACCCTAAGTGAATGTGAAACGTGTGCATTTGTTTATGACGGACGAACTTGTATAAACTGTTATCCATGAAATACTGTACTGTAACGAGTTACATGTCTAAGGGACCTGAAGTTATAAGTAATAATCATATGTGTGCGGAGAGACAACTTATTCGTCGGCTTTACCGTGAGTGTTTAAAAAAAGGGTATAAATCCCATCAATTTACAGAGTGGTTACATCGAAAACATGGTCATTTGGTTATTTTCAGACAAAACGTGTACGGAGACGCTATATCATTACCATGTGTTTTATGCAGGAAAATGATAGAGCGGTATGATATATGTTGGTCAGCACACGATGGAGACCATTGGGTGCATAGTAAAAAAACCGAACAATTACCAATTTCAGTGCCTACAGCTAAACAAAAGAAAAACTTAGGATTTGGGTGTAATAATGAGACCTAAAGCTGATTCTAAATTGTTATGATTACGTTTTAGAGGTTTATTTCTCTTTAGTTTTAGTGCATTGTTAGATGAAGAAGCATTCTTTATTTCATCCATCTTTTTTGTGTTTGAAATAATGGGTATCATCTTATTTACTACCGGTGTAGTTTCAATATGTTTAGGTTCTTCTATATCCCTTGTTTGATTTTTTCTAAATTCTTCTATCGTCATGTCACCACCAAATTCTTTAAGTGCGAATCTATTTGGTGCTGGTTTTACGGCACCAATTTGATTAAACATTTTTTTACGCATCATCACTACATGTCCACAAATGCGACTACCCATTGTACACCCATATTTGTCTATAGCGTGTGACTTTACACAACTCCATGAACAATAGTTGCCAGCTGTGTAAAATTTGTTTCTACGATCATCGTATTTGTAAGGCATATTTAAAGGTATACCCTCGAAGGTGTGACAACACCACCAACACCACATAAGATAAAGTTATATTATCTCTTTAAGCTTAACATTAAAACACTAATCAATAAACATGAACAAATTAATATTAAACCAGTACCACCATAGGTGAGATAATTATTAACTTTGTTTCTTCTTTCTAACTCTTCGGTATCTTTAGCTCTCTGTGCAGCTGCCGCTAAAGCATTATCCATGAAACTGGTATCCCGCTCTTCATTCCACCAATCAGGTAATGTGGTGACTCTATCTAGATTAAAATTACATTTCACCGCAAGTTGATTGTTTGTATGTGTCCGTATGTCTATATCTTTACCACATATTTGGTATGTGGATTCACAATCACTCTTTACATTTGGTGGGATATATCCACTGTCACACGAACGTGGTCTACAATGACCCTTGGTTTTGAGGATGTTATAAGATGCAACTTCTTCACCTTCTTCTAGTGCAGCCCTCTCCTCGCTGGTACTAAAAGCTTCCTTGTTCTCTTCTAAAACTTTATAGTATGTACACCCAGCTGCATCGGGTTGTATCCCGCACACATTGTTTTTCATATTGTAACATGTACAATGTGAATCACCGGGATTAGCTTTACAATACTTTACCCAAGTTTCGTCGTATTTGTTTGACAACATCACTTGAGAGCATTTGCTATCTCCTTTCAAACGATTCGATGCGTCTGCACCTATTAGGACACTATTAATCGTCTCTGTATCGGGACCCTCCTCATTGAGGCACCACCGAGATCTCATAGAATTAGTTGGATCCCTCGTTGTACCACATGTCACACCACCACCAATTTGAGCATTGTAATTCTCAAGGGATTGACAAAACTCGTCAGCTAGGGTGTCATAGCCAAATGTGGTTTCACACCCAATACTTTTGATGTATTGGAGACCGTAAGCGGTTATAGGCATGGTAGTACGATTTGTGAGGTAATCGTCGCCATACTCCTCTTTGAGTTGTTTGTCAGTCTCTTCACACTGATCAATCTCAAGAGTGGGAGAAGATCCTCCTGTACAGTCTACTAGACCAGACATACACGCAACTGCACCCAATAAAGCCATGATACTCTATTACTTATAAATATTTTATCTAAACCTCCCTCCTCCTGATTTTCCTGAACTCATCACTACTATCAATATTATGATACACAGACACGATGAAAGTGAAGATCCAGATGCAACACCCCCACCCAACATTATATTGGTATCTGTGAAAGATCCCTCGTCCTCGTCCTCGTCGTCGGTAGGATTGTCAACTGGATTGCCATCCGCATCTTCCAACTCACCGGTGTCCGGATCAAACGTATTGTCACCTATAGTACATTTATTGATAACAGTAGACGCGGTCACGTTTTCCATCGTTAAAGCTCCACCCCCACATATACTTATAGGTGATGCACACACCTCGGTCTCATCCACGGGTAAATATTTAGATTCACCTCCCGATTCTGCACATACGGCACCAAAGCACCCTTCGCGGCCAGCCCACATAGGTTTAAAAAAATCGGGTGTATTCGCAACGAGTGGATCAAAATTTAAAGCCTTCTCTGGACACCCCGCGGCATTTGGGTCAGTGTCACACACACCCTCTTTCACATTATAACATGAACACCATTGATCCGCTTTACCGACATCCGTTTGACAGTATGCAGCTGCAAGTTTAGCATAATCATCCGGACCTAAATCTTCTCTCGTACACCACAACTGTTTTATATTTGGCACACTGTCATTACCCACTTCACCACAATATTCAACGGCTATATCATTACCCGCATTTTTTTCAGCACACAACCCACCACCTGGATTGAATGCGAAGTTGTCTACATTATTGCAAAACGTATCCCTCTTAGTTAGTAACCAACTATTCAAACTAGCATGTGTACCTGGGAGTTGACAATCAGGTGTCGTATTAAAAGAGTACAAGCTCGCCGCGCCTTGGGCGCCGTTTAACAGAGCTTGGTTAGTAATTTTGTATGAATTACATGTGGGTCTATTATCTTGTGGTTCTTCTTCCTCACCTGGTGGGTATAAACCACCTACTACTGGGTTATCTGCACCATTACCACTCGCTACATCAACAACGATACCAATAGGTGTGTATGAGACTGCATCTTCAACAGCTCCACCCATGATTTTATATCTATTATCTACTGAGATTTTATTAAATGTCTGGTTAACTTTAATAAAATTGGTTTACTTATATTTTACATTTACAAAGTCTTCACGAGTTGCAAAAGTTCTACATTTTTCTTCTCAGTCGCGAGTGCTAGGATCTTATCAAGTTTGCTCTTATCGTCGGTCATCTTCTTGGCCATACCGTACACAATGAATGCATTGGGTTCGTCCCGGTTCTCAACGTAGAGGACAACCTCCGAAGCACCTTCACTGACTGAAGTACCTTCCAATTTTTCACGTCTCCTGGATTTCATGATGTTCCAAGCCAATATCACAAGGATGGCTACAACCAAGATGACCTGATTGAGTTTCATCTTTTTGAAATTGAGTTTCATTATACATTTCAATAACATTATTTTCTCAGTACACTTTAATAAACCATGGGTGGAGGTGGCTCACAAAAGATCAACCAGACATTTGACATGTCCACCTTAAACCAGAGTGTTTACGAACAAACTACCATAAATCAGAATACATCCATAGCGACGCAAGCTAACATCAATACAATGAATATTAACATGAGAAATATAGTGGGTTGTACCACCAACATCGTCCAGAATATTGATGCTACAGCGAGTTCGAGTTCTGAACTTAACAATACACAAACAACTGCGATTAAGAATGCTATTACCACTGAAATGACAGCAGCAGTCCAGGCACAGGTTGATAAAGTCACAGAGGCGGGTAACTTTCAGTTTGGTGACAAACAAAATGTGAATCAAGAGATTACATTGGCGATTCAAAACATTATTACGAGTACCATCGTACTAGAAAACATCAACAAAACCCTATCGGAACAAGTGAGTATCAACGATGGCGTGTACACCATTGATGGTTATGATTGCACCATATCTGGTGAAATTAACTATACACAAGACATTACAGCCCAAGTTGTTGCGACATTGGTGACTAACAATCTCACAGATGCCATCGCAGAAAGTGATATCCTAAATAAACTCCAAGCCGCCGCGGATGCAGCTGCACTGACGGAGAACAAGGGTATCGCGGATATAATAGCAAAGCTCTTTGAGGGTCTCACGGGTCCTATGAAGTATGCCATGATCGCCTCAGTTGTGTGCTGCTGCATGGTCGTGGTTCTCGCTGTCGTGATGGGACTCTCTCCAGCTGGCCAGAATGCGACTAGAAACATGAGTAAGGCCGCTAGTCGTAAGTTCTAAAAATCATTTATACTAATTCCACACCTATACATATATTCCAAATATGTATACGTAGTTAAAGGTATATTTAAAGAATTATATAATGATTCTGAGTATTGATGTTGGTATAAGGAACTTGGCTATGTGCCTACTTGACGAGGATCACAATAATATCGTTAGGGAGTGGGATGTCTCAGGTGTTCCACCTGAACACAAGGATGGTCTCTATGTATCCCTACGAAAACACTTAGATGAGAAACCTTGGGTACTTGGAGCCAAGACAATCCTCATCGAGAAACAACCCGACCGCAACAAGAAGATGATCTCTGTGATGCATTTCCTTCACGCCTATTTCATTATTAAATGTCCACAAGCTGAAACTATTCTATATGACGCTCGTCACAAGATTCCAGATGTTGCAGGTCCTGGTAAGGCGCAATACAATAAGAGGAAGAAGGTTGCCATAGAGAGGTGTGAAGCATTTATCCGCCAAGATGATGTAAATGCGCATTGGTTAGACACGTTCCTAAAGTCCAAGAAGAAGGATGACTTGGCAGACACTGTCATGCAAGCCCTAAGCTTCGTGAACAGAGTGGAGGTCACACCCGCATCAGCAAAAAAGAAAAAGAGTACAAAGTTAGTCGCTCGCAAACCTAATGAGAATCAGAAGAGGACAAAGTATTCAAAGTCAAATTTAGCATGGATGTATCTCAACAAAGTGGAATGTGAAGTCCTAGAAAATAACAAGAGGTTCATGAAGGATCTCAAGAGATACTATAGGGATATCAAGGACCTCATTACTGATATATTTGTGTAACTATTGTATATATAGAGGTATGTACACCTTTAAATGAATTAAGGAATTGAATATACTATAGTATATACAATGAGTCTTTCTCTTCGCACGTCCGTCCGAATGAATTGCACCAACAAAAAGAATATTGATAAACTCATCAAAGGTAATAAGCAACTTAAATCTACCTTTCGCAGTAAAAAAGCGTACAGGGCTACACATAGGGTCGCACTTGATGAACTTGATACATTCATAGAATTAGTTGATGATGCTATGGATGCTATGAATGATGTTCAAGTTGTTAGCAGAGATGCACAGGAAAAGTTATATAAGCTGTATGACTTCTGCGGAGAAGTACCAATGGATGATAGTTGTGATTATTAAAGATTAGAACGGATAGTATATTATAATGAAGAAAGTATTAGATCATGGATTTGTGGAGTTGGTGGATCACATGCCCCAACAAGACCTAGATAAGGCTATTGTTGATGGAGCTCGCGTAAGTTATCAGACGGGTACTAAGACCACGCGTGGTGATCGTGGTCTCATTCGTTACCTTGTCCGTAATTGGCATACGTCACCTCTAGAATTGGTGGTTTTCAAGTTTCGTATTAAGGCACCTCTATACATTGCTCGTCAGTGGTTGCGGCACCGAACAGCCTCTGTGAATGAGATGTCCGCGCGGTATTCCATAGTTGATGAGGAGTACTATGAACCAGAGATTCTCCGTGGACAATCTGCCGTCAATCACCAAGGGTCGGAGGGTGTTGTAGAAGTTGATGACAAACTCGCAGAGGTCATGTCCACCCAGTATAAGAATGCATTCAAACTCTATCAACACCTTATAGAAAAGGGTGTGTGTAGGGAACAGGCCCGAGGTGTTCTTCCACAATCTACATATACCTCCTTTGTTTGGAAGATGGATCTCCATAACCTCATGCATTTCCTACAGTTGAGGATGGATCATCACGCACAGAAGGAGATCCGCGACTATGCTACAGCCATTTATGAATTGATTCAACCCTTAGTACCTCTATCCATGGAGGCGTTCCAGGACTTTAGGGTGAATGCTATGCAGTTGACAGGACCCGAGATTGATGCAATTGCTGAAGGTAAACCTATTGAATCGCCAGGTGAAAAGAGAGAGTTTGAAGAAAAACTAAAGCGTTTAAAATTAAATGTGATGATATAATAATGAAAAGTTTATCAAGTTTTCTTGGACCCTTTAGTAATCAAACTGAAAAAGCTATCAGGAGTCAACCAATCTTTTTTACCCTCATCATATTGTACCAAGGTCTGTTCTCTGGTAATGCGATAGCTATCCCACAAAATCTTAGATCTCTATTTGAAAGTAAAAGTTTTAGATTCCTATCCCTCATGCTTATCGCGTTTAGCGCTACCAAAGATATAGAGTACGCCCTCATATCAACTATGGTATTCCTCGCTGTGATATATGCCATAAAGACCCCAGAGGAACGTAAGAATACTGGATTTATTTAAAATATTTATAAACTATAAATGGCGCTCGCGAAAACTTTGAGTCTCAATTTTGTGGCTATCCTACTTTTCACACTCCTATACTTCACTTTATCTAAAGCTGGTGGGAGTTCTGAAATGAAAACATTTAACGGGTTAGATGAAAATTCTAGTTTTCTGGATCATCTCTACTTTGCCTTCACCGTCCAGTCCACAGTTGGTTTCGGTGATATTTACCCCGTGAGTCCTATGGCTAAAATTATAGTGATGGCACAACAATCTGTCCTCATCTTGGGTGTTCTCGAACTCCTCTCCGAGGCTGGTCCAACTATCGTTAAACAAATGGTTCCATCTGCGATAAGAAAAATGGTGTAAAAATTATATCCGTTAAAAGTAGAATGAAAGTTCATATAGTAGGAGCTGGTCCATCTGGTATGTCCCTCGCTTGGGAGATACTCAGGTCAGGTGATCACGATATAACAATTTATGATAGAAAGTCTTCAGCGGGTGGATCATGGTGGGAACCCAGTGAAGACGTTAGGGATCTTCACGCACACCGTATAGTTTTTGACAAGGCATTTGTCAATACACAAAGTCTCTTTAGTGAGATGGGAATTAATTGGGATGATATATTTGAACCCGCCCAAAAGGATTTATACAGCTTCATATTACGTTCATTATCCCTAAAGGATTATGGAGCCCTAACATCCCTAGCTACGAGGGTACTCACTAAACCTGAAAAGTATAAGGGTATGTCCCTCAAAGATGCTCTAGGTCAATTGAGTGAGGGTGGTCAACAAGTATTGGAACATCTCCCCCTAATTATAGATGGTGTCACGTGGGATACTATGTCCGCATGGGAGTTTGTAAAGAGTTTTGATCACGTGGGTCTCTCTAAACAATATACCCAAAAGGTTTCTGGTAAGGTGATGTGCGATGCAATGCAGAGAGCCTTAGAAGATGTAGGTGTAGGGTTTGAGTTTGAAAAGGAACTCACAGAAGTTGAATATTTAGAAGATGGGTACACAGCTGAGTTTTCCGATACAACTACAATTAGTGACGGAATGCTTTTCTTGTGTCTAGACAATAGTCCAGCTATAAAGTTTTTGGGGGATAACTGGGGACCCGACGCGGAAAAAAAAGTTCGTGAGAGTACATACGGATGTATAAATATTTTATTTGACTTCAATGAACCAGTTGAACTTGGGGATGATTTGGAGATTGCTGCGACAACTAAATTGAATCTCCAACCAGTTGTATTATCTGATGGTATGACTGTGTCGTGTGTGATATGTGACCTCACCGAAGACATTCTAAAAACGCCACCAGAAGAGTTGAGAAGCCTCGTTTTGGGTGAGTTAGATGTTCCACTACCACGTGAGATTCGTTTTGGTTGGGGTGCAGATTGGGATGGGGAGCGGTGGCAGTTCTCCCAATCGTCAGGGGTCCTAAGCCTTCATGGACAACTCCCCTTCTTCGGTAAGTCCCAAAATGTTGCCATGTGTGGTATGATGTCCCCGAGGAATACACCCTACTCCAGTATTGAAGCGGCCGTGGAGGTGTCAAGGACACTCAGTCACAAATGCTTCGGAACTCGGGAACCATTGAATCCCCTCCTTCTCACACAAGTTTTATCTATGACATTTTTAGTGCTTATAGTTTTAATCCTCATATACCGTAACAGAAACACATGAAGTTTCTAGCAAAAGTACATACACCCATGTATGACCATAACGATAAAAAATACATTCGTTTGGTCATTCCTGAAAAGTACACTGAAATTATAAAACGTATGCAACTCAATAAAGCTTGGTTGGTAAAAAATAGACATATAGACGACCCACTAGATGGTCGTATATTGACAGTGAAAGTTCCATTCCGTTATAGGAGAGTGATGTGTGAGGTCAAAGGGAGACCTGTCCAATCTCTTATAAAAGATGATGAAGTTGAAGTTGAAATAGATTTCAAAGGTGTTTGGAATGTGGGTAATTATAGTGGGTTTTCATGGATAATTAATTCAATTAAATCATATGACATCCAGTTTTAATCCAATTTTTATTGGAACGCGTGTCTTCTTTCTCATGGTTGCTGTGGTGTCCCTCTTCTTGCTCATGGTTGCGGTGGTGTCCCTCTTCTTGCTCATGGTTGCGGTGGTGTCCCTCTTCTTGCTCATGGTTGCGGTGGTGTCCCTCTTCTTTCTCATGGTTACTGTGCGTCTCCTTTTCATCTTCTGGTATAAGTTTCTCAATTCCAGCATCTCTAAAACCCTTAAACGCAAGTGCACATCCCTCTAAGCGAAAAATTTCCTCTTGGATTTCATTCATTTGTGTCTCAATACTATCCCTAAGCCCCTCTTTGTTGGCCTTAAGCTTTTCAATAGCTCTTTCAATTCGTTCAATGTTTTCAGATACAAATACTGTAGGCATTTGTTATATAAAGTTACTAATCTTTAATATAGTAAATGTTGACGCGAACTGGTTATCTTGTTACAGACGGACCAATTCAAGAAATTAAAAAAGACCTTACGGTAAGACCTATTGTCAACGGGGATTATGGATTTCCTCCACCGCCTTTCAAAGTTTTCAGACCAGCTAAGAATGGAGTCTGCGTTCCAAGATTCTACGGAACTGATAAAATTGGAGAACCCAAAGAGGACCGAAGACCTCAACCAGCTCGTTCCAACGCCAAGTTTGTTGGACAACTCAGAGATGCAACACATCAAAATGAAGCACTCGCAGCAGCAATTAAAGCAGGTCATGGCGTCTTGTCTTTACCATGTGGCTATGGTAAAACGACGGTATCCTTGGCCATAGCTTGTAAATTGGGATACAGGACCATGATTGTTGTTCACAAACAGTTTCTCGCAGATCAATGGAGGGAGCGTATCCAACAGTTTTGTCCAGGTGCCACTATTGGTATCGTACAACAAGACAAAAAAGATGTCAATTGTGATTTTGTCATTGCTATGCTTCAGTCTCTCTCCCTCAAAGAGTATAACTTCAGTGATTTTGACTCTGTGGGAACCCTAATTGTAGATGAAGCACATCATATATGCGCAAAGGTTTTTAGTCAATCCCTCTTCAAAATGTGTCCCAAGCATATCTTCGGTCTCTCTGCAACTCCAGAGAGGAAGGATGGTCTCACTAAAGTACTCCACTGGTTCATGGGACCCACATTCTTTGCTGTTGAGAGGAAGAATCAGGAACAAGTGGAGGTGTTCCCTATAACATTTGAATCGTTTAACTACAGAAACCCACCACCCTCCATGAGGAATGGAAAGATTTCAATGCCCAATATGATCACAGAAGTTGTTGAGGATCGGAAAAGGAATCAAATGCTGGTAGAACTCGTGAAGAAAGCTTCAGCTGGTACGAGACAATTACTGTTCCTAAGTGATCGTAGACAACATTGTGAGATGCTTCACCAATGTTTCCCAAAGACTTCTGGTCTCTACATGGGTGGTATGAAAGAGGCAGCTTTACAAGAGTCCTCAAAGAAGAAAATCATCTTCGCGACGTTCAGTCAAGCCCACGAGGGTCTAGATATCCCAACCCTAGACACGGTTATTTTAGCCTCACCCAAATCTGATATCACACAAAGTATTGGTCGTATCATGAGAGAAACAGAGGGTAAACAGAACAATCCACACATCTACGACGTTCACGACCCATGGTCTATCTTCACTGCTATGTATTTCAAGAGAATGAAGATCTATAGACAAGGTGGTTTCAAAATACATGGTAAACCAGTTGAGGAAAAGAAGGAGGAATTCCCTCAGGGAAAGTGTCTGTTTTTATAATCTGAACATCTATTAAATGTCCGGTGCATTAATTCAACTTGTCTCCAGGGGTGCACAAGATGTTTATCTCAATAGTGAAGAGGGGCATTCTTTTTTTCGTATGAAGTTTACTCGGCATACAAACTTTTCTCAAGCTCCCAAGTTAATTAAAACTATTACGGACAAGGATCCAGTTTTTACGGTACCTGTTTTAGGTGACCTCGTAAATTGTTTATGGTTTGAGGGTCTTGACAGAAACTCTAATGTCTCTTCAAATCTTCTTTATAACTCAACAATTGATCTTTATATAGGGGGTCAAAAAATAGATTCTCAACACTATGACTATTATGCCGATATATGGCCCAATTATCTCGCAGAAACCTGGACAAAATCACAAGAACTTACAAATAAAACGAGTATATCTAATAGAAATTTTCAACCACTTCATTTCTTTTTCTGTGACCACGGTGCATTTTTACCCCTAGTGGCACTTGCACATCATCAGGTAGAAGTTAGAATTGAATTTGACCCGAGTAGTTTATCTGGATATAGTGAGTCCCAGAAAAGAATCAATGTGTATGGAAACTATATATACTTAGACAGGGAAGAAAGAGAATCCATGGTCAAGAGACAAATGGATTTCGTAATCACACAAACACAAAAAATAGATTTTCCAGTTTCAAATGTATTTAATAATCAAATAGAATCTGGTGGGTATAATGACATAGATCTCTCACAATTTAACCACCCAGTTAAATCTATATTTTTTGGATACAGTGCCACTAATATTGACCCTACAAATGACCGTTTTACGTTTAAAACTGGCGATATACAAATTAACGGTACACCATTACTTGAAAATATGTCACCAACTTATTTTCACACAGTACAAAACTATTATAAGTCTAAATATGGTGTAATAGATTTTAGAGTTGATTCTGAAGATCTCATGTATACGAGATATTTCGTCTATCACTTTGGTCTAAATGCATCAGACTACAATCCTTCAGGTAGTTGCAATTTTAGCAGGCTTGATAATGCCAAACTCATATTACGTGGTGTAGAAAAGGGTGCTCTTAGAGTAGATCAAAAAGATATTTATGTATTCGCTGTGAATTACAATGTTCTCAGGATCAAGGATGGTTTAGCTGGAATTTTATTCGGAAACTAATGTATAAATGGGAAGAACAGCTAGGTTTGAACAAATCTATGTTGCCAGTCTAGAAGCAGAACCCGTTGAGAGTGAAACACTTACAGGTGTTAACAGTATTTTAACTAGGGAAATTGAAGCAAATGAAATCAAGCTTATTGTAAATGATGGAATCAAGGGTCGTTTATCTCTGGCAAATACGACACCAACGAAACAGTTTTCTGTAGGTGATAAACTTTTTATAGATAAAGATGATGATATTGTATGGAATCTAAAAGCTTCTGGTGCAGCGGATCGTATATTTGTTAATAATCAGCTCTCTGTGGGTACAACTAACCCCACAAATGCTTTTCAAGTAAATGATGGTGCAGGGGTAAAGGTAAATATTGATTTGAGTGGTCGTGATCTCATGACAGTAAATGGTAACCTCGTGGCCACAAATGTCATTATTAATGACCAGCTTTCATTCGGTTCAAATCTCATAGTTGATGGTACGGCCTCCAATATCATCACTGTGAATGGTGGTATGGCTACAAAGACCTTAAGCGTCGGATCCAATGTCATAATAACTGATAGTGATGCGAATGGTGGTAGCGCCGCGTATCCCAATAATGTAGCTGTGATCACAGGTAATGTTACCATTGATGGTGGAATGTACGTCTACGGTAATACCCGTATGTATGGTAATCTTTTTGTAAAGGAAACCGCAACATATGAACGTGTCGTAAATTTAGTTGTTTCTGATACAACTATCACATTCGGTGAAGGTAATGATGGTACGAATGACCCAACGTTACTATTTACACATGATAAAGATGAATCAAATGTCGCTTTTGGTTTTAGAGGTGGTCCTAGAGGGAGGGAAATGACTTTGTTCCAAACGACCGGTGGTCCGTTGGATTCATCATTCACAGTAGATGATACGCTATCTACAAATCTTCACATATTCGGTGATATATATACATCAAATGCAGTGGGTGTAGCAAACATATATCCAACACACGACCTCTGTGTGGGTTCTAACCTCTTTGTTGAGGATACAGGATCAAATGTTTTAGAAGTACACGGTAACACATATACACGTGGACTGAAAGTTGGACCCGGTGGTATCGTTGTAAATGGAAATTTACTTACTATAGAACCTGGTACGCTAACACCTGTGGTGATAAACAGTAATGTGAAGATGAATGCTTTGCGTACGACGGGTGCAGCACCCTCGGGTATATCCAATTTGGCACCCACCGATACATTGGCTATTGGAAATAAGTTATACGTCAATTTAACCGCCGCAAATACACTCACTATATTTGGCAATACGGTGACAACAAATCTTATTACACAATCTATTAGTTCAACATCTAATATAACAATTCACAGTGACAGATATGGTGATGATAGTCTCGTAAATCCACTTATCCTTAAATCTGGACCAACTTCCTCAAATGTAAGTTCTATTGAGATATATGGTGCGAGTACATCCAATACTCATCAAAATATTATATTCAAAACCAGAAATGATGAGAAAATGAGAATTACATCAAACGGTCAAATTGGTATAAATACAACAAATCCAACGCAAAAGCTTACTGTAAATGGAAACGCTTTTGTTATGGGTAGTAACGTGATGATGTTTGGAAACTTATGGGGAGGTTCAAACTATTCGCTCGTAACTTCATCCTTTTTAACCTCTAATACCTCTATGCAAATGTTTTCAAGTCGTGATGTAGGTGAAAACAAAGTTGAAAATATCGTTGGAACAGGTAAGGGTCTCAACTTTTATGCGAGTACCACACCCATTATGGGTACTCCAAAATTGACCATATTGGAATCAAGTAATGTAGGTATTAACACTCAAACACCTGAGAGTACGTTCCACGTAAATGGATTGACTTCATTCATAAATAATCAAGTCACTAGACGGAACGGGTATAATCATTTGGGAATACCGCTAGTAGTCAGTAATGCACAACCTATTACGAGTACTTCAGAAGTAGTACCCGTGTTACATCTAGCTAGAGAGGGTACCGGCTCTGAACATGCTGCGAAAGCTGCGTTTCATTTAGGAAAGCATGAAAAAAGTGCTGGAACTTCACATAGTAGACTTGACATTGTAATGGGAGATGCCGATTACGCCGTGGATACCAGTGTTATGACAATTTTGAGTTCCGGTAAAGTTGGTATAGGTGTTACACAACCAGAATCCCATCTAGAAATCGCATGTACGGGTATAGCAGATCCTACTGAAAATGGTATGCTTGTTCACAACAAAACCTCTGGTGACGCTATATTAGCGGCGCAAACCAATTTGGCGAATGGGAACGCTTTCACCTCCTATATACAAACAGATGGTGTAACCCTCTCTGGGTGGTCCACTGGTGTGGCGGGTGCTGATGGTGATTTTAGAATTATAAATAACCACGCAAAAGTATCAAGTAACGCCACAGTTGGTTTATATATTAGTGGAGCATCTGGTGATGTAGGTATAGGGACAGAGGTACCTAGGGCTGCTCTTGAAGTCAGTGGTAATCTGGTAATTGGTCACGAATTATCATTTGGTGGTGTAACTGGACAGTTGTTTGGTAATACTCGTATTATAGAGAGACGTTACACCACGGCTCAACCTAGAACCGAATTGTTACTCTTTAAGGGTAATGACGGTGACGGTGGTGATACTGCACCTGATAGAATCAGACATATCGCGGCTGAACACGTGTTCCAAACATATAATAGTTCTGAGAAAGACTTTTATGGTACCGGGGGAATTCTAGCAACTGCAGATGCTAAAGGAAACTTCCCCCTCTGTATCACAGCTCAACAAGATCCTGGTATTGTTGTAATTGGTGGTAATGGAGATACAGCCGCTAATCGTGGAGTGGGTACTAAATTAGTTGTTAATGGTGATATAGAGTTCGATGGTGGTGGTTCGTTCAAACTGTCCGGTTTAGAGTTTTCTACCTCAGATGCAGGTTACAATATTATTAGGAATGTGAAGGATGGCGCTACACGTCGTCCACTTACATTTGTTCATGAACTCACGAGTCTTCTTGACTCTGAGTTTGCACGCTTTGATGAAGATGGGAGATTGGGTTTGGGTACCACGTCACCAACGTCTAACATACATGTGTACGACACAACCCCTGGTGATGTGGATATCATGAAACTCCAAAGTATTGGTAACGATAAACAAACCAATGTACTTCTATACACTAACGAGGGTGAAGGTGGTATAATCAGGGGATTCAGTAACCTTGAAAATGAAACTACGGGACTCGCTCTAGCTGTAGCCCATAACAGTACTATTACACCTTGTATTAATATTGTTAATACGAGTAATGTAGGTGTGGGAACACCATCACCCGCGCGTCAGTTCCATGTTGTTGATCATAGAAATCCACTTCTTGGTGGTACAGGGGTTATGAGAGTAGAGAGTATATCTTCAAATGCCAGTATAGAGTTTACTACCTCTGGTGGTAACTCTAACATTTATGCGGATAGAACCGGTAATGTATACATTCAGCCATCACAAATTGGACGACCTACAACACATATAACAAGTAATCTTGTAGTAAATGGTGATTTGGCGGTAGCTGGAAACATTAATTTCGCACTCATTGCTGTAGGCTTGGGTGGTGAAACGGCCGATACAGATCTTGAAGTTGGTGGGGGTTCAATTATAGGCTCTAATGAAGTTTCTCGTAAAACGTATTCTAAGGCATTTTCTATCGGCGCAGGTAATGCTAAAAATATACAAATCATGTTTGGTCAGGGTTCTTTTTACGCAAAGATAACCATTATACTGCGGAGAACTGATGGATCAACGGTTGGGGATTTAAGTACCCTAGTCTTACATGTACAAGGTGGAACTGGCGACGCGTCACAACCAGCATTGGATGTAGCAATTGGAGAAACGACGATATTTGGTGACAACACAAATGCATTTCCATGGGATCCTCTAATGGATACTGGTCAAAGAGGTATAAGTATATCTCCTTTAAACACTGCTACTCTGCGTGAATACTCATATGATATTTTCATAGAACTAACGACCGCGTGTGGCGGAAAAGTTACAAAAATAACCAGAGATCTTACACAACCAACAAGACTTGATGACGGTGATGGTGGTCAAACTGATATGACAACTTTTGACTACTAATCAATTTTACCATTTAGGGAAAACCCAAAGGTAGAATCAATTTAAAATAATTTTATGCCCTGATGGAATCAGAGACGGCTAGGAATAGAACGCCGACAATGAAAGCCATGACGACATAATTACACTCACTTTCTTCGAGGCCAGCTTCAGGCTTGACCTCGGCCTTCTTTGTCACGACAGGTTGCTCCTGTCGCACATGAGGTTCCATATCCTCCAAAGGACAGTAACCTATCATTTATACTCTACTTAGAGATTAATTTCCGTTTTCTTCTTTCGGCGGGTTCTCTTTGGCTTGGATGCACCGACAGATACCTCCTTGACTTCACCGCCAGTGGACTCTCCTGAAATAGAGACAATATCAGAGACGTCATCGTCGTCCTCATCCTCATTCTGTAGTCTAGTTGTGTTCATTGGTGGTGGAGGGGGCATCATCACACCCCCCATGAGGCTGGAGATGTCAATTCCAGGACCCTGCATCTCATAGTTACCAGTACCACCGACGGGTGCTGCATCAGCAGATCCAGAAGGTGCACGGGTTGTGTTTTGAACCGCAGACATCATGTTCTTCACAAGATCTGGGTTCTGCTTGAGAACATCGTTCATATTGGGGAGGGCGCTCTTGAACATAGAGTTCGTGAGGTGGAACATCATCGCCGAACCACCTAACATCATGATGAGCTTGACCTCTGGTGCGACATTGACCTTAGATCTATACTTCACATAGAGTTCTTCAAAGACACCATCATAGTCATCCACCCCCTCCATCACAGACTCAGACCAGCCCTCCAGTTGAATCTCAAAGGGGTTGTAGCGTTTATTAAGGAACTCCAAGCCAGTCACACAAGCCACAAGCATACGACGGGAAAACCGAACAGACTGTTCAACGTCAATACTGTATGTAATTCTCTTGACTTCTGTACGAAGTTCTTCAACATTAGAGTAGGCGTTCAACCTCTTATTGACAGAAAAACCCTTCTTTTCAAGCCGACCCAACTTGTTAATGAGGTCCGCTTTCTCTTCATCCACCGAGTTGTACCCCTTGGATGGCATCTCACTCTGGGGTCCAGGACCCTCGCCGGCGTCATCAAAGAACATTGGTTCATCTTCACCGTAGTCAATTTCCTCATCCATGTGTGGTTGGGTGGGAGCTGATTGTTTGTTTGGATTCACAAAGGCATCCATAGATTCTTGATGTTGCATTTGGGGTGGAGGTGGTCTACTAGCTACAGGGCGTCGCACAGGCTGAGGACGAGCAGTAGATATTTCAATCTCATCCATGAGAGCCTGTTCATCTGCATCTAATTTCATCACATTAGTAGTTCCACGATCAATGACAATTTCTTCGTCCATCTACTCTCTGTAGGGAAACTATTAAATTACCTTTAACGCACTTTTAAAAAATATATTTGTACATTATAAATGTATAAGCTTAACCGTTCCAACCGTAATGCTCTGATCAGTATTTTCACCCTGGTCGCTGTGATCTTTGTTCTCGGAATTTTCAAAACCACCAGCAAGTATCAACCTAGACCAATTGTCATCAAAACTGTTAACGATAAATCAATCTTTGACCTTGAAGATCGCATCGAGTGTGTCCCTGGTCACACCAGTGAGGGTAGCGCTTACACCAAGAGTCTGACTCCAGGTGGCCTCTGTGGTGCCCAAAAACTCGTGTCCGAGCAAGCTGGCTACGAGATTGAGGATGGAATTGGTGGATCTTTAATCTAAGTTATTATAAATGGCTTTGGTTACTTCCCCCCAAACTATTCCAGATCTTGATCATGAATATCATATCATAACCACCGATTCTATTGGTCAAGACAGCGCCAACACTTTTACTTGCCACCTCCAGCAGCCCCTCAAGAATGTGGTTCAGGCTAGACTCCTCGCAGCTCATATTCACTCCAATGTTGTAACAGAACACTGTTATGTTTCCATTGACGAGCTAGATACCATCTTTAACGACAGGGCTTCTAATGTTCTCACAGGTCAATCCCACATGAGTATGATTAGGGGTTCTTTCGCGAGTATCATCACGGATGGTACAACACATGATGGCGGTAATTCATTGATCTCATTTAAGGATAATTACCCCATCGTGACTCAGTATATAGACCCTATTAGAAGAATTGATCGTCTCGGTATTACGATTAGAGATCAGAACGGCGCCACCATCAAAAATTCTACGGATAATGGTGCTAATTTTTTAGTTTTTAGATTTATGTGTAGAAAACCAAACTTGTAATTTTCTCCCTTTAAAGTAGTAATAACATGTCTTCGGGTATAGTTCAACTTGTAGCTATCGGCGCTCAGGATGAGTACATCATGGGTAACCCAGAGATATCGTTTTTTAATTCCACGTTTAAAAGACATTCTAATTTTTCACAATCCGTTGAGAAGCAGACGATACGCGGAGATGTGAAAAATAATTCAATGTCAAGTGTCCAGATTGAAAAGTCTGGTGATATGCTTGGCTACATCTATATGACTATAGATGATACAAATCAAGCTTTAGATACTTCTCGTTGGGATCTTCTCATTGATAAAATTGAACTCCTGATAGGTGGTTCTGTCATTGATACACAAGATTCCATTTTTACCGAAAAGATTGCCATAGATACATTTGCTCAAAATGTTTCTAGAAGTGCACTCGGTACACACCCTGGTGTGAGTGCACGTTCTTACTTTTACCCCCTTCGCTTCTTCTTTTGTGAGGGTCCACAGTGTGCACTCCCTCTCGTGGCTCTCAACTACCACAATGTTGAGCTTAGAATTCACTGGGGTGAACAGGCAGCCAACTATAATTTTGAAATGTATGCAAACTACTACTATTTAGATAACGAAGAGAGGGGTAACATGGCTACCCGAACCCACGATCTTCTGATCACACAGGTGCAGAAAAATATCCCAGGTGGTGAGACCACACAGGATCTGATATTCAATCACCCAGTTAAATATCTCGCGTCGTCTGATACCCGTATTGACGGTGCCCTCACTTCACCAACAAATAAAATAAAATTAAGCATAAACGGAGTTGAATTAACCAATTATAAATGGGGTAAACCCCACTTCATTGATGTTATGAGCTACTATCATACAAACAATGTGACATCCCCAGATTTCTTCCTCTACTGCTTCTGTCTCATTACAAGTTCACTTCAACCAACGGGTACCCTAAACTTCAGTAGAATTGAATCAGCCAAAATCATGAGTGAAACTTTACCTATAGAAGACCCAATTTATGCAGTCAACTACAATATCCTTCGTGTGCAAAATGGGATGGCGGGCCTCCTCTATGCAAATTAATTTACCACCCTATATTAAATGGTCAAGAACTTGCCGACAGTGGAGAGATCTACCAAGATTAGGTTTGGTAAGAATGTCCCAGATTCCACTGATCAGGAGGAAAATACCATTGTCTTCAACGCGGGTAATGTTTTAGTTCCAACACCATATAGTAACGCTGTATATTTGTCACCTATCAGGAACAGGAGTAATTATCAAGCTCCCGAGATTGTACTTCTAATGTATGACCGAAATACAAAGGAAATTACAGAATCTGGGGAATCCGCAAATGCCCTAATAGGTGGTGTGACACTTAATACAGCTGTACAACGCTCCAATGCAACATCCAACACTGTTCAGTTTGTGGGTGGGGGTATGTTAAATAATAACGTTGGTTTCGTCACAGATTCAAATGTTGGTATTTCAAACTTAAATCCCCAACATACATTGAGTGTTGGTTCAAACCTCTACGTAGATGAGTTTGGTTCAAATGTCCTCGTTGTTTCGGGTAATGTCGCTATTTTAGATAACCTCGTTGTTGACGGAAACTTGACTGTAAATGGTGGTACAACAGTAATTATTACAGAAAATCTTTCAGTTGGAGATGCAATCATAGAAATAGGGAGAAACAATACATCGGAAGATACGACCCTTGATTTGGGTCTCCTCATGCATCGTCCAGAGACAGAGTCAAATGTAATCATTGGTTTTAGAGAGAGTTCTAATGAGTTTGCCATAGCCTATACAGAGGCATCTCCACATGATAAAACATTCACACCAAAGACTGACGAAGACATTAATGTACATGTGTATGGTCTAACCCACGTGGATGCTAATATTTACGCCCATGAAGATCTCCTTGTTACGGGGAATGTTTATGTTTCTGGAAATGTTTCTATTACTGAAGAATTGACTGTCTCCAACAATGTCTATGCTGATAAGGACCTTGAAGTTATGGGTAACGTCTATGTAGATGGAAATGTTGTAGCCTACAAGGATCTCCTTGTCAGTGGGAATGTATATGTTTCTACAAATGTTGATATTACCGAAGAACTCACTGTTACGGGAAATGTATATGCCGATAAGGACCTAGAAGTTATGGGCAATCTTTATGTAGATGGAAATGTAACCATTGACTCTACAACCCTTCACGTGGATGTGGAATCTAATCGTATTGGTTTAGGTACGACATTACCGGGTTATACATTAGATGTTAGAGGTACATCTAATGTTGGAGTTTTGACATCTCCGGATGTTACAATAACAGATGGAACTCACTCTACTTCTAAAGATACAGGTGCTTTAATTGTATCAAATGGTGGTCTAGGTGTTGAAGCTAACATCCATTCTACCAATATTTTTGCGTTATCGCACATTACTGTTGGAACTTCAGATACTGTGTATGCTTTAGATGTTAGAGGTACATCCAATGTCGGAGTTTTGACATCCCCGGATGCTACTATAACAGACGGAACTCACTCTACTTCTAAAGATACAGGTGCTTTAATTGTATCAAATGGTGGTCTAGGTGTTGAAGCTAACATCCATTCTACAAATGTTTTCGCGGTTTCCCACATAGGAGTGGGTACTTCAGCTACTTCTAACACTTTTGATGTTAGAGGTACAGCCAATGTGGGCGCTCTTGTTACAACATCAACTCATGTGTCTGACAGTACCCAATCCACTTCAACAACAACCGGTGCCCTACAGGTAACTGGTGGTGTAGGTATACAAGGGGAGGTTCATTCTAGTAATATATTTTCGGCTTCCGATACAGATGGAAAGTCTATTTTGGGGAGAGTAGCTTTAGGAAGTCTCGGTGTTTCGGGTACTTCCGACCAAGCTGCATTTTCACATATAGACATGGCATCGGTATCTAATTTTGCTGTTAAACAAAGTGCTTTAGGTACGACACATGTTAATGCAAAATCCGGTCAACACATCCGTTTATCAATAGGAGCGAGTGAAAAAGCCAGATTGACAAGCGATGGTGATTTTTATGTAAATACAGATACATTATATGTTGATGCGTCAGAGTCACGTATTGGTATCAAAACAATCTCACCTGGTCAACCACTAGATGTGAGGGGTGCCGCAAATGTTGGTGTTTTGACAGTGACAAGTGGTAGCGTCACAGATGTCACCCACTCCACTTCCAAGGATACAGGTGTCCTAGTAATAACTCGGGGTGGCCTCGGTGTTGAGTCTAACATCCACTCTACAAATGTATTTGCCACATCCCATATTGGTATTGGTACTTCTGCGACATCAAATACGTTTGATGTGAGGGGTACAGCCAATGTAGGTGCTTTAGTTGCGACTTCTACCCATATTTCCGATTCTACGGGGGCTACCTCCAAAAGTTCTGGTGCCCTCCAGGTGACCGGGGGTGTAGGTATTCAAGGAGATCTATATGCTACCCATGCCAATCTCGAGGATGTTGAGGCAGATAGTATCACAGTTACAGATGCAACTCACTCTACCTCCAAAGATACAGGTGCCCTCATAATAACCCATGGTGGCCTTGGTGTTGAGGCTAACATTCACGCCACAAATGTATTCGTGACATCTCATATAGGTGTGGGGACTTCTGCAACTTCAAATACATTTGATGTGAGGGGGACAGCTAATGTGGGTGCTCTGGTATCTACGTCTACTCATATTTCCGATTCTACAGCAGCTTCCTCCAAAAGTTCTGGTGCCCTCCGGGTAAAGGGTGGCACTGGTATACAAGGTGCTCTCCACGCGGCAGATACAACTCTGGATAGTGTGAAACCACTTAACATATCAACGGGTACCATACCCTTTACGGATGCAGGTAAAAAATTAATTGATTCTATCATTACTCAAGATACTGGGGGTAATATCTCAATCTCTGGGAATGTAGAAATCACCGGTAATATCTCTGTGTTGGGTAATTCATTTTCGATTACATCAAGTGATTTGATCATTAATGATCGTATTATTGACATAGCAAATAATAATGTATCAACTACATTGGATGTTGGTATTCTCATGGAACACCCCGATAAGAATATATTCATTGGTCACCACACTAGTCCTCATGACCACTTTTCGATAGGTTACACAGATGCGGGATACTCAGCTGATCAGGTGGAATGGACTGGTACAGATCACATTACGGCAAATGTGTGGGGTCACCTTATCACACAGAATACCGTGACAGTTCAATATGGAAATGTATACATTGTTGATGGTGGCCTCGGTATTGGAATTGGGGATGGTGAGAATGACGATGTTCCAGACTCAAAATTGTATGTGACTGGTAATGCCCACTTTACTTCAAATATATCTACTGCCTCAAATGTCCTCATTACTGGTATAGCTACAGCCACTTCAAAGACGACGGGTGCCCTCCAAGTGACTGGTGGTGTAGGTATATCGGGAGACATTTATGCAACTGATGCCAATCTTGAGAATGTAGAGGCTGATAGTGTCACAGTTACCGATAACAGTACATCTACAACTAAAGACACTGGTGCTTTAATTGTATCAAATGGTGGTGTGGGTATAGAAGAAAACCTGAATGTTGGTGGTTTTACCAAGGTTTGGGATAATAGTACATCTACAACGACAACTTCAGGGGCCTTAAAGGTTGTTGGTGGTGTGGGTATAGTAGAAAACCTGAATGTTGGTGGTTTTACCAAGGTTTGGGATGATAGTACATCTACAACGACAACTTCGGGGGCCTTAAAGGTTGTTGGTGGTGTGGGTATAGTAGAAAACCTAAATGTTGGTGGTGTTACCAAGGTTTGGGATGATAGTACATCTACAACGACAACTTCGGGGGCCCTAAAGGTCGCTGGTGGTGTGGGTATAGTAGAAAACCTAAATGTTGGTGGTGATCTCAAGGTAGATACTTCTGTATTAGTGGTAAACTCTACAACAAATCGTGTTGGTATTAATAAAGCAACACCGGGTTACGCCCTCGATGTTGATGGTGATATTAACTTTAGTGGTACTTTCAGAGAAGACGGTAATCCCTTTATTAGTACACCATGGACTATTGAAACGGGTCCAGATGCATTGAGTTACACAGCTGGTAATGTTGGTATTAATAAAGCAACACCTGCGTACACCCTAGATGTTGATGGTGATATTAACTTTACTGGTACTTTCCGTGAGGATGGAGTGCCATTCGTGAGTACACCATGGACTATTGAAACTACTCCAGACGCACTCAGTTACATAGCTGGTAATGTTGGTATAGGTGAGGCTACTCCCGATGCAACACTACACGTCACAGGAAATGCATATGTGACAACTAATTTATTTGCCTCAAATGTTTACACTTCGGGTGGTCTCATCACAAACACTGCGGGTACTGCGAAGAAGACATACTCTCACACAGGAACTTTACCAAATAATGCTACTATAGCAAATGGAACATTTGGTATCGTTTTCTCAAACCACGTCTTCCAAGCAAAAATATACGCAGTATTAGTTGAAGGTACGGTTACCGTGAGTAGCATTACACAAGATTGTTGTGGTGGTCATATAACGGGTGGTACACCTGCGACTATAACTTTAGGTAGTACAAATGTAATTGGTCATAGTGGTTACCCTTGGGATACAGTAGTAGCATCCAATGGAACCACTGTAACTATTAAAGCAAAACAAATTCTTGTCGGCGCTGGGAATTACAATATATTTGTTGAGTATCTCTCAGCGCACACGGGTGGTAGAGTGTTGAAGTTCACGGAAGGTGGTTCAGATGAAATTGTGTTTAACTATTAAATAATCCGTAAAATATTGACTTAAAAAAAGACTGGTATTAATAGTATGACTACAAGAATTAAAACGTTCGGTGGCAACATTGGTATTGGTACAGATGATGCAGGGAGTTTTAGATTAAATGTAATTGGAGATGTCAAAGCAGACTCTCTAGTTATTAATGGTGTAACCAATTCCCAAATCCCTATCGGTTTAATTGCACCATGGTATGGAACAGTTGCATCAATCCCAACAGGGTGGGTTTTATGCAACGGCGCAACTGGTATAACTAGGAGTGATGGGGGTGGAACAATTGACACCCCAGATCTTAGGGACCGCTTTGTCAGAGGAGTTACTAGTACTCCCCAGGTGGGTCAGACCGCTGGCGCAAATACTATAACATTGTCAGTAGCTACTCTCCCCCCTCACACACACACATTTACAAGTCAAGATGGTGGTTTGTCACACCAACACCCACTTGATGACAAAGCTATCTCACACGCTCATGGTCAGATGGCTCAATCAACTGCGCCCCATAATCACGCAACTTCGCAGAATGCTAATATGGCTCATAATCATGTTCTAGACACGAAGAGCATACCACATGCACATAACAACCCTGGCCCTCTAGGTTACAGCAATATACCCCATAACCATGGTTCATTGACAACAAACGATGTCGCACACGTTCATGGAATTCAGAGAAGATACTCTAATCCTGCTCGTGGCAACCTTGTTTCCCGAACAAGGGTCCAATCACCTGATGTCAACATCAACACTGGCACCAGTAATATGCCTCACGACCATGGTTCATTCGGCGATGGGCAAGCACCTCATACCCATGGGCAAGCTGAGTCAAATGTTCCTCACGACCATGGTATTACTAATAGCCACGCACCTCATACTCATGGAAATACAGGTGCCGCAAATTCTCTTCACGACCATACTATTTCAACTAATAGCGCTGTAAATCACAGTCATACTACACAAACCAATACCAGTACAGCTCACGCCCATACGGGTACCACAGCCTCAACTGGACAGGCGACTGCCATCACAATTACAAATCCAT